>Ga0210044_10000343_pt1 | contig 70012 bp, 63 predicted proteins | sample CryGey13umfilter_2_FD_183959 | JGI IMG/M metagenome (GOLD analysis project Ga0210044, IMG submission 183959) | Groundwater microbial communities from aquifer in Utah, USA - Crystal Geyser 4/9/14 3 um filter (SPAdes) (version 2) | ecosystem: Environmental > Aquatic > Deep subsurface >... | reverse complement strand
TGGAATAGCCGTCTCTGCTAATGGAGGCACTGTAAGACCAAAAGGCGGACGTAAGTCAGTTTTGGGGCATGAGCCTGTGAAGTTAGAAGCTAACACTGTAATCTTCGATTCAGTGTGAGTAGTTCACTTATGATTAAATAGTGTATGTGATAGGAGGATAAGTTGATGGACACAGATAATTTAGATTCAATTCTTGGTATTCTTGCCTTAATTATTTTACTAGGAGGGTTGTTGATGTTATTTAGCGGAGTTAAGAAAATGAATGATTAAACAAAAAATACCTTTACGCCATAACTAAATATCATTAGAATATTGATTCTAGTTATTAGTCATAATCATAAATTGTGGATAAGTCATTACACTTATTTAATCTGACGATACTGCCTCTTTATTAACGGTTATAGTGTTAAATTCTGAAGGTAAATTCACTGAAGGAAGAGTACAAGTCAGAGAAAAAGATTTTTCTAAAATAACAATTTCGGGCAAATTTTGCCATTCACTATGAAAAGCAGGAGTCGCAAAACTACAAGAAGCCCAATGTGCTTTAACTAAAACACCTAATTGTGAACACATTCCGCCTCTTCTTCCTTCTGGTTGATAGGATTTACAATAACGACAAGCCGAAGCACAAGAATTATTAGGTTTCATTTTTCTACCATCTCATTGATCTAACTTTTTTATCTTTGATCTATTATTAACTATCTGGGATCAAGGCTTTTAAGGCTAAAACCTATTCATATCTAGTGAAAAGCCCTCTTTTTAACTAATTTTTCTTTTATATTGTTTTAACTATTGCTTAACAGAACTAAATATTGAGTTAAACTTTAGTTAAGTTAGATAAACTTTTGCTTAATATTAAAAAAAATGTATTTCTTAATACATTGGGGATCAAGGAAAACTGGTTTTAAATGTATTGAAAACTAAATTATATTGTTAATCATCACTGAACAGAAAATAAAGTTATTTGAGTACAATAATTTAACTTATTCTAAAAATAATCTTGTTAATATCAATTAAATCTCTTAAATGTAACAATTATTGTTAATAATGCTTAATATTTTAAAACCTCTTTATCCCGCTTTTTTCGCTTCCTTAAAAAGTAATCCTGAATCTGCCCATATCACAACCTTAAAATTACTAGAGCAATTATATTCTCAAGGGGATAATTTTTGGGCTAAATGTATAATTCAAGACATCGAAAAATCTTTCAGTTATCATCATCCCTCCCTATGTCAATCTCTATGGAATTTAAAATTTGACAATCCTTTAGGTTTAGCACCCGGATTTGATAAAAATGCTCAAGGTGCAGGAATTTGGCATAGTTTTGGCTTTGGTTTTGCTGAATTAGGTGCTGTTACTCTCCATTGTCAAAATGGCAATCCTTTACCTCGAATGTTTCGTTTACCGAAGGATAAAGCTATTCTTAATCGTATGGGCGCAAATAATCAAGGTGCAGAAGTTATTGCACAACGACTACAACAAACTTGGCAAAAAAAATCAAGAAGTATCCCCATGGGAATTAACTTATGTAAATCTAAAATTACGGACTTAAATCAAGCCGCCGATGATTATTTAGGTAGTTTTCGCCTTTTATTTCCTCAGGCTGACTACTTCGTGGTTAATGTAAGTTCTCCTAATACTCCAGGATTGCGATCGCTTCAAGGGGGGGAACAATTAGAGTTAATTTTAGAGGCTTTACAAGGTGAAAACAAAGGAGAAAAACCGATTTTGATTAAAATTGCTCCAGACTTAGAATGGGAAGAAATAAGCACAATTTTAAGGGTATCAGAGCAATATAATTTGTCAGGAATAGTAGCAACAAATACCACCATCAAAAAAGAAGGTTTAAAAACGGAGATTCTACCAGAAACAGGAAAATTAATTACAGAAGAAATGGGAGGAATTAGCGGAAAACCCTTAAGAAATAGAGCAACAGAAGTAATTAAATTTATTTACCAAGAAACTAACGGTAAATTACCGATTATTGGGGTAGGAGGTATTTGTGATACAGAATCAGCATGGGAAAAAATTACTGCAGGGGCGAGTTTATTACAAATTTATAGCGGTTGGGTTTATGAAGGCCCTTGGGTTGTGAAAGAAATATTGCAAGGCTTAACGAAAAAATTAGCAGAAAAAGGGTTAAATCATATTCAACAAGCAGTGGGAATTGAGCATAACAACTGTTAATTGAAGCAAAAATCAGCTAAATTAGAAAAAATAGCATAATTAAAGTAAAAAATCATGGCATCTTCTTCCATCGCAGTTAGAGAATTACCTTTATTTCCACTTCCCGAAGTCGTTTTATTCCCAGGGCGCCCTTTACCCTTACATATTTTTGAATTTCGTTATCGGATGATGATCAATACAATTTTAGAATATGATCGTCGTTTTGGCGTACTGATGATCGATCCCAATAATGGAGAAATTGCTAATATTGGTTGTTGTGCAGAAATTATCCATTTTGAGAAATTGCCTGATGATCGCATGAAAGTGTTAACCTTAGGACAACAAAGATTTCGAGTTTTAGAATATACCAGAGAAAAACCTTATCGAGTCGCTTTGGTTGAATGGTTTGAAGATTATTCCACCGATACAAATTTACGAGGTAAAGCGAAACAAGTGACTACACTACTTCATGATGTAGTTAAGTTGTCAGGAAAATTAACAGATCAAAAAATTGAATTACCCGAAAATTTACCTACTTTACCTTTAGAATTATCTTATTGGGTGGCAAGTAACCTTTATGGAGTAGCAATAGAACAACAAGCATTATTAGAAATACAAGATACTGGCGAACGTTTACAAAGAGAAGCTGACATCCTAGAAACCACAAGAGGTAATTTAGCCGCTCGTACGGCTTTAAAAGACGCTTTTAAAAATTAGTGAATAGGAGAAATCCTGATGAATAAATCAAGTTTTTAATACCTTCACCCTTAATTTTAAAATATTTTCTGACTGATTTGTTGAACAACTCATCCCTTTGTTAATTCTTTTTTTTGCGATGTCACCATAAAAAAACGAAAAAAAAATCAGAAAGGCTCTTGTCAAGGGTTGACTTTTATGATATTATTTAGGTAATGGTAATCTTGACTTTTTTAGGTATTAAAAAGCAGATTTCTATTATTATATATACTATCTATTATTGCGAAGAAAAAAGGAAAAGTCAAGGCAAAAAACGAAATTTTTTCACCGCTTAATTAGGAGAGAGTGGGGTTATAAAATTCCGAAGGGTTATTTTTTTAAGATTTCTTACATCAAACGGGGATAGTTGTGGTAATTTTTACTCAAAAATGTAAGACTTTTTGCCAATATTTTTTGTATTTATATCTTCTGCATAAAACCTGAAACCTGAAACCTGAAACCTGAAACCTATTCCCCAAAGCCTAATTAATTTTTATCTACTTGATAACCAAATTCAGCTAATCTTAAGCGAGATTGTCGCCATTTTGGTTCAACTTTAACGAATAATTCTAAATAGACTTTACCGCTTAATAATTTTTGCATTTGTTGACGAGAAGCTGTACCAATTTCTTTTAACATACTTCCTTTTTGTCCAATCATAATAGATTTTTGAGAATTTCTTTCGACACTAATAGCGGCATAAATTTTAGTAATTTTTGGACTTTCTTCCATTTTTTCCACAGTAACGGCGACAGAATGGGGTATTTCTTCCTTAGTTAATAATAATATTTGTTCTCGAATTAATTCGCCGATAATAAATCTTTCGGGTTGATCTGTGACTAAATCAGGGGGATAATAATAAGGACCAAAATCCAATTTTGTGATTAATTTTGCTTGTAAATTTTCTAATCCTTCCCCTGTTAGTGCCGAAAACTCCACCATTTGCCAATTTTCTTGACAGATTTCTTGATAACTGTCTCTTAATTTATCTTTTTTGTCTCCCTGTAAATCTGTTTTATTTAAGCCTAAAATTATTGGTGTTTTACTATTTTGTAATAATTCAGTAATATATCTATCTCCACCACCCACAACAAAAGAGGCATCTACTACAAATAAGACGACATCCACATTATTGATAGCAGATACGGCATTTTGTACTAAAACTCTACCTAATTCATGGTGTGGCTTATGAATGCCGGGGGTGTCAACGAAAATAATTTGTGCATCGGCGGTGGTTAAAATGCCTCGCAAACGATTACGGGTAGTTTGTGGCACAGGAGATGTGATAGCGATTTTCTCCCCTACTAATCGATTCATAAGGGTTGATTTACCAACATTTGGACGCCCGATAATAGCAATAAAACCAGACTTAAATTCGGGAGAAGCAACGGGAATAACAGGCAAAAAGGGGTTAGACATGGGGAAAAATACCTAAAATATACTCGCCTTGATTAACAGTATCGTTAATAGAGACATCATAAATAATGCCTTCATCTACAGATTTAATCTCCATTATAATGGGCAGATCGCCATTTTTAGGAAATGATAAAAGTTGATAGAGTATCTCATCATAAGTAACTTTTGTGCCTTGGGATAATCGATGACGAATAATTCCTCCTTGGGGTGCATAATAGTGTTTGAGGTTATTTTTATTAACAAACTGAGTCGTTTTTTGTGGTATTATTACATCTAAATTAAGCATTTTTTTTGCAGATAGATAATTAATAATTCCTTTGATACCTTTATTAACAGATGCTTGATTAACTGTCATACCTGAGCCTAATTCTAATGTCCATGATTCCACATCAAAAGTAATATTTCTTCCTTGTTGAATAAATTTTTTCTCTAAAATTAACCAAGGATTTAAAAAGGCTTCATCGAAAGCATTACCGTCAAATTTATTCATTAATATACCATAATCAAAGAGAAAATAATCAGCATTTTTTTGACGAGAATCAAAACAATAAATATAATCAATAGCTTTTACACTAGAACTATGAAGGTCAATGATATAATTAGCATCTAAAGAAAGAGAATGTAAAATATTGCGATAATGTTCAGAAAAAGAAACACCTCTATTTTGATTAATAGATTTTAGTTTATTATTAAATTTAATTAATATTTGATTTAAAAAATTTTGCTGTATTTCTTCCTTAGTTAAATTAAGGTTATCTTTAACAAACTTATTAATATTAACCTTTTCATGACTATAATCCCAAAAAATACGATTCCAATTAAGTCCATCGTAAGGGCTAAATCTGCCTGTCGAAAAGAATAAATTACGTTGATTAACGGCAGTAGGATTGCACATTGGCACTAAGAAAATTTCGCCGTGAAGAGTATCCTCATTTAACTGACTAAAGAATTTAATTAATTCATAAATAACAGCATTTCCGACAATTTCCCCACCATGTAAATTACTTTGAAGATAAACTTTTTTTGTGCCTGTTTTACCTTTAAAATGATAAGTTTTTAACTGCAAAATATCACCACTAGCTAAAGTTTGGAGATTAATTAATTTAGTAATAGGCTTCATAAATATTTAGTTAATAAAATAGAATTTTTTAATTTTATGCAATAATCTGATCAATAAAAATTTTAAAATTATCGATGATTATCCAAACTTAATATAAGATAAGAATAAACGATAACAAAGATTATAGTATGTGGTTAGAAATTCTGAATGCTATTAACAATAATATAAATTCAAAATTTGAGTTAATAAATTATCAATCCGTTGGCGGTGGTTGTATTAATCAGGCTTATCAACTTATTGGCAAGGATAAAAGTTATTTTGTGAAGTTAAATAATCCTTCACAGATGGAAATGTTTAAAGCTGAAGCTGTGGGTTTAGAAGAAATTTATCAAACTAATACTGTTATTGTACCAAAACCTATTTGCTATGGTGTCACCAAAAATAATAGTTATCTTGTTTTAGAATACTTGAATTTAGGGCGTGGTAATAATCAATCATGGGTAAAAATGGGGCAAAAATTAGCCTTATTACATCAGTTTAAATTTAATCAGGAGGAAGAAAAAGTCTCTAAAATTGGGGATTTAAAACCATCTTTCTTGAATAAGGAGGAAGAAAAAGTCTCCAAAGGAAGATATTTAGAAAGGTTAACATCTTCTAGTTATGGTAACAAATATGGTTATTTTGGTTGGCATATTAATAATACTATCGGTTCAACGCCACAAATTAATGATTGGTGCAATAATTGGGGAGATTTTTTTGCAGATAAAAGAATTGGTTATCAACTGAAGTTAGCTAATCAACGAGGGGGTAACTTTTCTAACTCTGAAGAAATTATCGAAAAAGTTAGACAAAATTTAGCTAATCATCATCCGTCACCTTCTTTAATACATGGTGATTTATGGTCTGGAAATGTAGGATTTAGAGATAATGGGGAGGGGATAATTTTTGATCCAGCGTGTTACTATGGTGATCGAGAAGTAGATATTGCCATGACAGAATTATTCGGCGGTTTTCCTGATGGCTTTTATGATGGTTATAATGAACAGTGGGCGTTAAATGATGGTTATAATCAGAGAAAAAATATCTACAATTTATATCATATTCTCAACCATTTTAATTTGTTTGGTGGTGGTTATGAATCTCAAGCGCAAAGAATGATTAAATCTTTCTCTTGATGATAAATAATTGTCATGGTGAATTATTAGTAAATCATCAAAAAAATAAATCGGTAAATCTAGCTATAACCAATAGCTAAAACCTTTTTAAATTTCACAATTTCCCTATAAAATTACTATAGGTAACAAGAGAAAAAAATTCTTAATTCTTCACTGAAGTTACTATCCTTTCCCAACTAATTTATAATGGATCAAGGTGATAAGGCAGAATAATAAATGATTAAGAAATATTAATATTTATTGCGTTATATTAATTATTGTGGGTAAAATTACATGAGTGAAGTACAGGAATTTCGTCACATTTTAGTCATAGAAGATCGTAAAGGTAGAAGAATCGTCTCTCTGGAGGAAAGTAACTACACTTTAGGTAGAGATTCTCATAATCCCATTATCCTTTATGATTATCAAGTTTCTCGTACTCATGCTACTTTAATTCGTAAAATCAATGATGATGATAATAATGGTTTTTCTTATCGCATTATGGATGGAGATTTACAAGGGAAAAAAAGTACTAACGGTATTTTAATTAATGGACATTCTAGCATTTCCCATGAGTTAAAACATGGTGATACCATCCGTTTTGCTAATGAAGCTAAAGCTAATTATTATATTATTCCCACAGATTCAGGTATTGATTTATTTAACCCTGATGGTTTAGATAGAATTAATCCTTCTCGTGTTACTCTGACTAATCAATCTAGCGAAACTATGATTGGTAAACAAGAAGAGTCTAGTAATACAGAAGATCAACAAGAGTTAATTCGTCTTGCTTCTTTTCCTGAATTAAGTCCGAATCCCATTATTGAGTTAGATTGGGATGGTAATATTACTTATGTTAATCCTGCTGCTAGTATTAAGTTTGACACTATTTATGAGGATAAATTAGATCATCCTATTCTCTCTGGTTTGTTAACAGAATATAATAATCGTCAGGGTAATTTATTTTTACGAGAAGTTAAAATTGGTGCTGAAGTTTTTGAGCAATACGTTCATTATCTTTCTGAAAAGAAGTTAATTAGATGTTATATTTTCGATTTTACTAAAAGGAAACAAGCAGAAGGACAATTAAGGGAAAGTGAAGCTCGTTATCGTGCTATTGTGCGACAAACTTCGGAAGGAATTTTCTTAGCTTATACTAGCAACAGACGGATTATTGAAGCTAATGATGCCTATATAAAACTCTTAGGTTATTCTAGCGAAGAAATTACTAACTTAACTCTTTATAATATTATTGCTAGTGATTTAACGGGTTTTAATCAAGATTTAACTAATGTTTTAGAAACTAAACAGGATTTTGTCGGACAATATTTATATCGTTGTAAAGATGGTAGTCTGATTAATTTGGAATCTAGTGTTAGTTTTATTAATTATCAAAATAAGGATATTTTTTGTTTTGTGGTAAGAAATATTCAACCTTCCCAAAATACTGGTTTAGCTACTTATCCTGTTTTTCATGATTCTCTTACTTGTTTACCTAATCAGAAGTTATTTAATGAGCAATTAGCCGTGGCGATCGCCAATGCGGAACGTTATCAATATTTAATGGGAGTAATAGTAGCACAAATCAATAATTTTAATGAATATAAACAGAATAATAGTGTTGAATTAGCAGACAGATTAATTAGAAATTTTGCGCAAACATTACAATCTTGTTTAAGGGTAGGAGATTTAATTGCGAGATGGGATGATAATAAATTTATAGTTTTATTTCCCCGCATAAAAGGGCCAAGAGATCCAGCTAAAATAGCAAAAAAAATGTCTTCAACATTAGAGCAATTTTTACAAGAATCTTCTGTCAATATAAAACTAAATTTGAATATAAGTTTATCTATTTATCCCATTGATGGTGACGAACTTTCACTGTTTATTAAAAATAGTTTAACAACATTAGAACAAACTAAAACAGTAAATAATAATTATGGTGTAACAGGGTTTTCTATTAGTCCGAAAACTGCTAGTTTATTAAAGTTAGAAAATTTAATTGGTAGTGCCATTAAAGAACAACAATTCTTCTTATGTTATCAACCACAAATAGATACTTTAACGGGAAAATTAACGGGTTTAGAAGCATTATTACGGTGGGATCATCCAGAATTAGGGAAAGTGACTCCTCGTCATTTTTTACGATTAACCGAAGAAACTGATTTTATGTTACCTTTAGGATTATGGATATTACAAACCGCTACTTTAAATATAAATACATGGAAAAAGGAAAATATTTCGCCCCTTCCTATCGGGGTTAATATTTCTGCAAGACAGTTTTCTCAACCTAATTTTGTGGAAATGATCGAAAAAATTTTAGACCAAAGTGAACTACCACCAGAATTATTAGAATTAGAAATTACTGAAAATTGCTTTCTCCAAAATGCAGAATCAGCTTACGAAATTTTAGCTCAATTATCTGCTTTAAAAGTTCGTTTATGTTTTGACAATTTTGGTGCTGGAAATTCCGCTTTAGTTCATTTACAAAAAGTGTCTTTTGATACAATAAAAATTAGTCCTAGCGTGGTTAATCAATTAGAAGAAAATATTAAATACAAAGCGCTCATTCAAGGAATGGCAGTTTTTTGTCAAGGTTATGGTAGTCGATTGGTAGCTGTAGGTATAGAAAAATTAGAACAAATGGAATTACTTAGAGATTTAGGTTGTCTGGAAATTCAGGGTAATTTATTTAGTCGTCCTTTACCTTTTAAAGAAGCAACTAATTTTCTTCATAAATCGGAGTATTCTATCATGAATTAACTATTAAAATTAATTATCGAAGTTACATTATTATTATTTTAAAATCCTATGAATAGCGACTATATAAAAACAAGTTTAAATAAAGATTTACAAACTACAACTCATGTTTTAGTATTAGAAGATGAAAATTCAAGACAAACTATTATTTTAGAGGAAGCAAATTATTCCATCGGAAGAGATCCTCGTAATAAAATTCCTTTAATCTCAAAAAAAGTATCCCGTTTTCATGCCACTTTATTACGTCGAACGGATATGAAAAATAGGGCTTTTTCTTATTGGCTTTTAGACGGTGATTTACAAGGTAATCGTAGCACAAATGGGATATTTATTAATGATAAAAGATGTTTAGTTCAAGAGTTAAAACACGAAGATATAATTCGCTTTGGTTTAGAAATTCAAGGTAGTTATTATGTGTTAAATAATATATCTGATTTAGCTTTATTACAATCAGGAGATTTTCAGCAATCGGTGGAATCTGAAAGTACTGTTCGTAGTAATAATAAAGTACAGACTCTAAGTCAAAATGCGACTCAACATCGTGAGATGAAACAGACTTTAGTGATTTCTGAACCTAATATGGAATCAGGGGATAGTGATACTTTCAGTGCCAGAAACTCTAACGGTGATTCTGAGATTACAAAATTAGCTTCTTTTCCTGAATTAAGTCCAAATCCGATCATTGAAATGGATTGGGAAGGGAAAATTACTTATCTAAATCCTTCGGCAGTAACTAAATTTCCTGAATTAAAAAATAGTCCGATAACGGAAAATCATCCTCTTTTATTAGGTTTAATTAAAAATATTGAAAATCATGGTAAAAATAATAAATTATTTGTAAGAGAAGTTACCATAAAAGATCAAGTTTTTGAACAATATATTCATTATTTATCGGACAAAAAATTAATTAGAAGTTATGTTTTTGATTTTACGAAAAGAAAGGTTTTAGAAACTCAATTAAAGGAAAGTGAGCAAAGATATAAAGCGTTTATTAGTCAAACAAAAGAAGGAATTTTTTTAGTAGATGCTAATAACAAAAAGATTTTAGAAGCAAACAATGCTTTAGCTGATTTACTTGGTTATGGTTTAGAGGAAGTTTATTCTTTAAAATTATATGATTTAATTGATCTTAATACCGCCACTTTAGATGAACAGATTGACTTAATTTTAGCCTCCAAAAAAGAAAAAAACTTTTTGAAACAATTTAATTATCAAAGTAAAAATAAATTATTAGTTGAACTAGAATCTAATATTACTTGGGTTAGCTACGGAGATCAAACTATCCTTTCTTTTGCTGTACGTCCTGCTACAAAAAATATTCATCAAGAGACTTTTATTCAAGAACAGGGATTATATGATTTAGAAACAGGTTTACCGAATCGGCAATTATTTATGGAACAGTTTAATACTGCCATTGCTAATAGTCGTCGTTATACGGGTTTATTGTGCATAATTTTCCTTGAATTAGAAATTTTGGAAGAAAATCAAGAAAACCTTTCCTATAGCCTGAAATCGAATATTTTAGATGGTTTCGGGAAACGTTTAAGAGCGTCTTTACGTTCGGGGGATACCGTAGCACACTGGGAATTATCACAGTTTATTTGTCTTTTACCTCAAGTTAGAAGTATTAAAGATGTCGGAAGAGTTTGTAATCGGATGTTAGAATCTTTAAAACCGCCATTTTTTCTCGAAAATAAAAAAATACATATAAAAAGTGGTATGGGTATCGCCATTAAATCTCAAGAAGCGACAAATGTAACAGCAGAGATTTTACTTAATCAAGGACAAACTGCGTTATTTAAGAGTAAAGAAGCAGGAAGTAATAATTATAAATTCTTTGATCCTAAAATACAGGTAGAAATTGAAAGATTACTGAGAATTGAAAAATTATTAGCCCACGCTTTGCATAGAAATGAGTTTTCATTATATTATCAGCCACAAATTGACACGGAAAACTATACTATAACAGGGTTAGAAGCGTTAATTAGATGGGATCATCCTGATTTAGGTAGAGTTACTCCAGATCAATTTATTCCTTTAGCAGAAGAAACAGGTTTAATTGTACCTATCGGAGAATGGGTAATTGAAACCGCTTGTCTTCAAAGACAATTGTGGCAAAGAGATAATTTGAATTTAACAAATCAACCAATTTGTATTAACATATCTAATCAGCAATTTCATCAACCTAATTTTGCGGGAATGATTAAAAATATTTTATATAAAATTCAAATAGATCCCAATTTATTAGAGTTAGAAATTACAGAAAAAACCATCGGCACAGATATAGAATTAGCGGCAAAAACATTGACAGAATTAACACAATTAGGAGTAAGAGTGGCTTTAGATGATTTTGGTAGTGGTAGTTCGGCTTTAGGTTATTTAAAACAATTTCAGTTTTCCACTTTAAAAATTGATCTTCCTGTGATACAAAATTTTATCAATAATAATCAAGATAAAGCTATGATTACGGCAATGATTGCCATTGCAGAAAGTTTTAATTTGAGGGTAGTAGCTGAGGGAGTAGAAACAAAAGCACAAGTTGAAAAATTATTACAATTAGGATGCAAAGAAATACAAGGTAATTGGTTAAGTGTACCTGTCAATGTCGAGGAAATAACTACATTTTTAGCACGTTCTAATTATGATTTAGAGTAAATATATTTATGCCTAATCCCAATCAAAAAAAAAATCATTTTTTATTCCTATCTCCTGAAAATTGTAGTGAAAAAATAGTAATTTCTTTAACCGAAAGTGTTTATTCTATAGGTCGTCATTCTGATAGTAATATTAAATTATATTCCGAAGCTGTATCGAGAAATCATGCCACTTTAATCAGAAAAGATGTAGGAAAAGATAACAGTTCATATATTTTAATTGATGGTGATTTAAAAGGACAAAGAAGTCAAAATGGTATTGTCGTTAACGAAAAAAAAACTATTTATCATCAACTAGAAGATGGTGATATTATTATGTTTGGTAGCAGTGAAATAAAAGCTATTTATAAACAAGAAAATGCGTTATCAGAATATTTCCCTTTTTGTGATTTAAACTCAAAAATTCAGCAAAATAATATAGCTTTATCTTCTGAATTAACAAGAGAACAATTACAAAATACTTTAATTCTTTCGGAAGAAAATCTCAATCAAAATCTTAGTCAAAAAGATATTAAAAGGTTAGCTTCTTTTCCTGAATTGTCTCCAAATCCCATTATAGAATTTGATCTTAATGGCAAAATAATTTATAGTAACCCTGCTGCAAATTTATGTTTTAGTGAATTATTTAATGAAGAGAATATTACTAACCCTTTAATTGCTGGTTTAACTCGTAATACTAATCAGATTAACGGAGAATTGATTATTAGAGAAATAAAAATTAAAGATAAATATTTTGACCAATATATACATTATTTATCGAAACAAAACGTTATTAGGAGCTATATTTTTGATATTACTAAACGTAAAATTTCAGAAAAAAAACTAAAATATCAGGCTTTTCATGATTCTTTAACAGGTATTCCTAATCGAGAATTTTTTTATTGGAAATTAGAACAATATCTTAATAATGTTAAAACAAATAATGAGCAACTTGCTATTTTTTTTATTGATATAGATCGCTTTAAAAATATCAACGAAACTTTAAATCATACAACAGGAGATAAACTATTAGAAAATTTCTCTTATCGTCTAGTTTCTAACCTTCCAGAAGATTGTTTTCTCGCACGGTGGGGAGGAGATGAATTTACTGTCATTGTGCCTTTAAAGGATAATTTACCCAGAATAAATCAAATTGCACAAAAGATTATTAATAGTTTAAAAGAACCTTTTATCATAAAAAAATATACTATTTACGTTACTTGTAGTATTGGCGTTTCTATTTATCCTAAAGATGGTTTAGAAGAAAAAACTTTAATTAAAAATGCCGATATAGCCTTATTTCGAGCTAAACAAATGGGTAAAAATAATTGTCAGTTTTATACAACTCAATTAAGCGGTGAACAGATGTTATTATTTGAGTTAGAAAATAGTTTATATAACGCTTTAGATAATCAAGAATTATTCTTAAATTTTCAGCCACAATTAGACTTAAATACTAATAAAATTAGTGCATTAGAAGTTTTATTACGTTGGCAACATCCAGATTTAGGAGTGGTTTCTCCATCAAAATTTATTCCTTTAGCGGAAGAGACAGGTTTAATTATTCCTATTGGTGAATGGGTTTTAGAAACTGCTTGTTTGCAAGGGAAAAAATGGCAAGATTTAGGTTATCCTAAAATGGTAATAGCTGTTAATGTTTCTGTTAAACAATTTCAACAAGATAATTTCATTCAACAAGTCAAAAATATTTTACATAAAACACAATTTAATCCTGAATATTTAGAACTAGAAATTACCGAAACTATTTTAATGCAAAATGTAGATAAAACTGAAATTATTATTAATGAATTATCACAACTAGGAGTAAAATTTTCTTTAGATGATTTTGGTACGGGTTATTCTTCTCTTAGTTACTTAAAAAGATTCCCTTTTAATGTTGTTAAAATAGATCAATCTTTTATCAGTGATTTAGCAATTAATGAACAAGATCAAGCCCTAGTTTCCGCAGTAATTACTTTAGCTAAAGGCTATAAAATGAAAGTAGTAGCTGAGGGAGTAGAAACAGATAATCAAAAAAAATTATTGAAACAACTTAAATGTGATTTTATTCAAGGTTGGTTAGTTAGTAAACCATTTAGAGAAGAAGATTTATTAGCTTTTTTAAACAAATTAATAAATTAGGAATTGAGAATTACTTGTCTTCGTAATATTATTTGTTATTACCTTTTATTTTATTTGCCCCTAAATCCCCAATACTGGGGACTTTCACAAGTTTGACTCCCCCAAAGTTGGGGGCTTTTTAAACAGCTTCTAATGATGATAATTTAATTCTTCAAATTGATCAAAAAATGTCCATAAACGACTAGCTATTTTATTTACTCCACCTTCAATATTTGTTTCTATATTTAAGGGTAAAACTGGATCATGAAGAGATAAACGTAATAAAAACCACCCTTTTTCTGATTCATTTTCACAAGAAATCCTAATACCTTCATAATTATTAGGCACAATATTCCAGTCAGTTTGACTAGCACTAAATGCTGTTAATTTTTCGATAATTTGAGTTCCATATTCTTTAAAATTTTTTGCGGTAATTATTAACCTAAATTCTTCACTTTCTACGGGTTCTTTTAGTCTATTAATTAAGTCAATTAAATTTTTATTTTCTAGTTTTAATTTAGCCAATTCGATTAATAATTTAGTAACTAAATATGCACCATCATCGAGAAAATAATTTTCTTTTAACGCAGCGTGTCCCGAAGTTTCGATGGCTAACCATGATTCTACACCCTCTTGATTTAACCGTAAAGCCTCATTAATTACATTTTTATAACCTCTTTTAAAACGATGATGTTTTCCCTTTAATTCTTCTTCGATAAATTGAGTTAAACCATCGGAAGTAATAGAATCAGTAACAATAGTACTTTGTGGATGTTCTTTTAAAATTATGGCACTAATTAAGGCAATTAATTTATTACGATTTAATTCTTTTCCTTGACTATCAACGGCGGCACTGCGATCTACATCAGTATCAAATATAATACCAAAATCGGCTTGATGATTAATCACCGCCTCAGAAATGGACATCATAGCTTCTTTATTTTCAGGGTTGGGAATATGATTGGGAAAATTACCATCAGGATTTAAAAATTGACTGCCTTGTATATCTGCGCCTAAAGGTAACAAAACTTTCGTAGCATAAAAACCACCAGCACCATTTCCTGCATCTACAATAATTTTCAAGCCTTGTAAGGGAGTTTCATAATTATCAGGATGGTTAACAGATTCTCGAATTTTGGTAACAAATTGGTTAGCATAAACCGACATAAAATCACGTTTTTCGATGTTACCTTTTTCTTCAATTTTCGGAAACTCTCTTTTTTGTGCTATGGCAAGAATTTCGGTAATATCTTGTTTTTCTAAACCTCCTTTATCGGTAAAAAACTTCAAGCCGTTACGATTAAAAGGCAGATGACTAGCGGTTAACATAATTGCACCGTCACACTTATAACCTTCTGTAATCGTACTCATAAACATAGCAGGAGTGGAAGCCATGGCAAAATCATACACCTTTACCCCTAAACTGGCGATCGCATTGAGAGAAGCATTCATTAAAGTTTCACCCGATAAACGACTATCCCTACCTAAAGAAATAGTTAACTCAGAAGTGGGTTTATGTTTTTGTTGACTTAACCATAAAGAAAAAGCCTTGCTAATAATGGCGACAACTTCAGGAGTAAGGTTAACTTCTTCTCCTGCTACTCCTGTTAAAGCAACACCTCGAATATCAGAGCCATTTTGCAGTTTTTGCCAGTTAATTTCTGTCATGATTGATAAGTTTGGGTAAATAAAATATTGTCACTTTCATTATCAATCAGTTTTTCTTCAGTTAATCAAAAAAAGTGCAAGGATGAATATTTGCCTCCTAATGATTTAGGAGGATTTTTCAGAATAACTTAAGCAAAGAAAAATTGAGCCGTATTTGCAACATCTAAACTGCTACCATTAACACCTAATTGAGCGCTAGAAAATCCTGTGGTATCTTTTATAGTAACTAAAAGGCTTCCTGTACCGAAATCTCCGTCACCAGAAATACCATTTCCTAATCGTAATTCTGTATTAAAACCAGATACTTTAACATCGATAAATGAGATATTGGTGAAACTTAATTTATCGCTTCCTTTAACAAATTCGTTAATAGTGTCAACACCACTTCCTAAACTATAGCGAACAATATCACTCATACGATCATTGCGACCTAAATTGAGGGTATCATTACCACTGTCACCTGTGAGGATGTCTGAACCACTACCACCAGTAAGAATATCATTATTATTCCCACCAGTAAGAATATCATTGTTATTACCACCATTAATAGTATCGTTACCGTTACCGCCTCTCAAGTCGTCATTATTATTCCCACCGAATAAATTATCATTGCCAATACCACCATCAATAGTATCGTTACCGTTATCTCCTCTCAAATCGTCATTACCATTACCCCCTCTCAAATCATCATTATTATTCCCACCGAATAAATTATCATTGCCAATACCACCATCAAGAGTATCGTTACCGTTATCTCCTCTCAAATCGTCATTACCGTTATCACCTCTCAAATCATCGTTACCTTTATTTCCTGTTAAAGTATCATTACCAACGCTACCACTTAGACTATCATTACCTTCATTTCCGAATAAATGATCACTTCCATTACCACCATTAAGAGAATCATTATTGTTACCACCATCAAGGGAGTCATTATCGTTACCACCGTTTAAAGTATCGTTACCGTTATTACCGTTTAAAATATCATTACCAACACTACCTCTCAAGTCATCATTACCTTCATTTCCGAATAAGTGATCATTACCGTTGCCACCATCAAGAGTATCGTTACCGTTATCTCCTCTCAAATCGTCATTACCGTTATCACCTCTCAAATCATCGTTACCTTTATTTCCGAATAAATCATCATTACCGTTGCCACCATTAACGGAATCATCACCGTTATCCCCTCTTAAATCGTCATCACCTTCATTTCCGAATAAATCATCATTACCGTTACCACCATCAAGGGAATCGTTACCGTTATCACCTCTTAAATCATCATTGCCTTCGTTGCCGAATAAATGATCACTTCCGTTACCACCATTAACGGAATCATCACCGTTATCCCCTCTTAAATCGTCATCACCTTCATTTCCGAATAAATCATCATTACCGTTACCACCATTAACGGAATCATCGCCGTTATCACCTCTTAAATCGTCATCACCTTCATTGCTGAATAAATGATCATTACTACTGTTATTACCTATTCCATTGCTTTGGTTTCCATCATTGTGATCATTTCCATCATTGTGATCATTTCCATCATTATGATCATTATTGTCATTATGATCATTATTGTCATTATGATCGTTATTGTCATTATGATTGTTATTACGATAGGAAAAACTATTTCTAGCATTGTTTTGTAAATTATCAGCAACAAAACCATCTATTAAACCAGTAATATTTATACTCATAATCTTTATTTCACTTTAAATTTGTTTATTTATTTTCACTTTATCCAAATAAAGTAAAGAAGTAGGGAAGATAATCAAATAAGCTGATTTATAGGTGTTGCATCCCTTTCAAGGTATTTCTATTCTCAATGTTAAAGAATTTTTAGAATCAGATTATCGTATGACATAAGTAATCTCAATCTCATTTTCCTCATTCGCATTTAATGATAGATAATTTCGTAAATGTCGGGATATGTTAAATATAACCGTTGAAAACTAACACCAAAAACTATTATGACGAATCCTATAGTCATCAAAAAAATTTTAGAGAAATTTATCGAAAAACTTGCATAAAAAACAAAACCTCTCCTGATAATTAAGTGGGATAAAAAAAAGAGGATAAATGCTAAATCGTAAATATGTGTGGAAGAAAAACCTTACTTTATTGCCTCGTTACCATCTTAGATGCAGATAAATAGCTAACGAAAGATTTATGGATAATTCCTTGAGATACTCACCTCCATAAGCATTATTTTTATTAATGATTGGCATTTAATCATAAATCTCGATTTTCAATTCATAAAGATATTTACAAAATTACTTTAACAAAAGAAAATATGACAATATCCGATATTCCTTCTCGTCTAAATATTACCGCAAAATTTTCTAATTTTTTAGTGTGGGAGGAAAAACAAAATTACATCACAGTATCTTGGCAAAAAGATGTAAAGTTAGTTAAAAATATCGTAGATCATCAATTAGTTAATCTTGACGAAAATCAGTGTTTTATTTATTGGTTAAATAGAATCAATAGTGATGTTTTAGCTAAATCTCATTTAATAGCTTATCTTGATTGGAATTGTTATTGGGTAGTCAAAAACTTTTTTGATAATAATAATATTTATGTCAAAAATATTTCTGAGGTAGAAAAATATCTCAAAGCATTTAACATTTTAAGAGATACTGTTACTAACAGCGATAAATTAATCAAAGAATTTAGTAAATTTAATCCTACTATTTCTCATATTAATACTTACTCTCAAAGATGGTTAAAAAATGTTATTCGAGATGGTATTTATCAAGAATATGGCATCGGTAAATATACCTTTTGGGGATTGCTTAAAAATAGCACGAAAACTAATCTTGAAATTGCTTTAAAAAATCAAGGCTATTCTCAAGAATATATCTCAATTTTTGTGTTATTATTGCAGTGTTTTCAACAAGTTTATAATGGTGTCAAAACTAAAGAAAAAGGAGGAAAATTAGTTAATCCTACCCCAGAAAATATTAAGGAAATACTGAATCTCTATCAATCTTTACCAGAAACTAATTTAAGTATGGTAACTCTAAAAAATGAAGTGAATATTTCTCCTAAATTTTTTGAAACTGCAATGAAAAAATGTCATGATTCTTTAACTAACTATAAAAAAATACAACGTCCTTCTGCTTACTCTTATCATTTACCGATGCAGTCAGAAAATAATGATGCTAATGAAAATAATACATTAACATTAGAAACAGTTTTATTCAGAAAAAAACAAGAAGAATTAAAGGCAAAAATAGATGAATTAAAAGCAAAAGAAGCTGACAGTTTATTCGGTTTATTAGATAAACAAGAAGTTAATTTAATTTTAGTAAAAAATTTACAAACCATCAAAAATAATGACTATAAAAAAAGTCAATTATTAGCTTTAAATTATGGTTTAGGCTTAAAACAAAGTACGATTGCTGAATTACTAAATAGTCAACAATCTAAAGTATCAAGAGAGAAGACAAAAATCACTGGTGCAATTTTAAAAACTTTTGTTCGTGAAGTTCAAACTAGATTACAACAAAAAGAAAATATAAAAGAAGAGTTAAAAGTAAAAATTCAATCTCTTATTTCTCCTGAATTAAATAGTGTAAAAAACTCTATAGAACATTGGTTAAATAACTGTTATGAAAAACCATTTTACTTAAAATTGCAAGATATTTTCTTAGGCTTAGAATCTGAGCAAAAAACTTTAGTTATTCTAAAATATGGCGGTGATTATCAATTAGTTAATGAAAAACATATTGGTTTAAATAATAAAGAAATTGCTCTTCGTTTCAACCTAACAGAAATAGAAGTTGACGAAAAATTAGCTAACGTTAAAAAGATTTTAAAAGTTAATTTAATTACTTATGTAAATAATAAATATAAAATTAATATTGCCTATGATAATCAACAAATTGATAATTTTCTTGAACAATGGTTTTATCAAGCTCCTTATGGTAGTTTGAATTCCTAAATAAATGAGATAATATTGGGATAATTGATTACCTCTAGCCTCCCTTAAAAAAGAGCCAAATATTAAAGAAAGTACCCCCTATTAAGGGGGATTATAATTTACCTAAAAATAAAAATTTTAGAGATTGTTTATAAATATTATTAAAATTAGTAAAAATTATGAAAACTTTAACTAAATTAGAAACATTAATTGACTTATATCCTAATCAACTATGGTTAGGATTTAGCGAGGAAGAAAAACAAGAAAATTGGAAAAAATCTGTTAATCATTCTTCTGATTTAGCTCGTTTTCAAGCCTATTTGAATAGTCTAGCGGCGGAAATTTTTATCCATTGGTTAGAAGAAGAAGGAGATTTAGAAACAAAACCTAAAATATATTTTGATAATAAAAAATTAAATAGTATTTGGGAGTTTATTAACGGCACAACTATTACTATTGGTAAAACGAAAATTATTTTAATTCCCACTGATAAAGATAATTTAGAAGAATTTAATGTGCCTCAAGAATGGATTGATATTCCTGAATGGGAGGCAGATTATTACTTACCAATTCAATTAGATTTAGAGGAAAATTGGCTTAGAGTTTGGGGTTATACTACTCATCAACAATTAAAAACTATTGGTAAATATAGCCCATTAGAAAAAACTTATAGTTTAGAAAAAAATGATTTAATTGAAGACTTAAATGTGATGTTAGTTGCCAGAGAATTTTGCGATTCTGAGCGAGTAAAAATATCAGAATTATCAAAGATTAAAGATATTCAAGGGGAAGAATTAATTAATAATTGGGGACGAAAATTACATTATTCTCCCAGAGTTTTAATTCCTTTTCCTCAATGGGCTAGTTTTATTATTAATGATGATTGGAGAGAGTCTTTATATCAATCTTGTTTAAATTCTGATGCGGTTAATATTATTACTACCAGTCATGATATTAATGATAATTTAAGAGAAGATATAGTTGAAAATATTAATCCAATAGTTAATCATGATACCACTGAAAATATTAACCCAACAGTTAATCATGGCATAACTCAAAACGTCAATTTAATTACTCCTAATATGGTTAATAAAATTAATCAAAATATCAATTTAATAGTTAATAATAATGAAAGTAAACTCAATAATATTTCTACTCCTATAACTAATAAAATTAATCAAAACTTAGTAAAAATAAGTGGTTGGTTAGATGATATTTTTGAACAAGGCTGGTTAAAAGCAGATTCATTATTCAATGAAGAAAATTTAGCTTTTGCTACTCGTAATCAATCTTCTAATTTTGACAATGAAGCAAACATTATTAATGCCGCTAAACTTATCGATTTAGGTATTAAATTAGGTGAGCAATCTCTGGTTTTATTAATGGCTTGTGTGCCGAATAATCAAGGTAAAATTGCGATAACAGTGCAAATTCATCCCCGTCAAGGAATCACTTATTTACCACCAAATTTGAAGTTAACGGCGATGGATGATGAGGGTAATTTAATTCAAGAAGCCGTAATTTCAAGGAATGCTGATAACTATATTCAATTAAAACGTTTTAGCGCACCTATTGGAGTTAAATTTGCTCTTGAGGTGAGTTTAGGTAATATTAAATTACGGGAAAGTTTTATTTTGTAAATCAAAGGGAGAGTTTTTATTTTGCAAGGAAAAGAAGTTAAACAACATTTGGATTTACTGACTTGTGAAGCTCAAAAAATATGTCCTGATTTAACTAATAAATTACAAGAAATAAATCTTTGGATAAAAGATAAAAAAAATGGTTTATTAACTTCTAAAAAATTTGTTAGCGCCTTTTTAATTCAGTTAATAAAAGATGCTAATGTTTGGTTAGAATTAAAAAAATTATCTTCTTCAGAAGCACAACAATAGGCTTATAAACAAATGACGGCAACGGAAAGATATTGGTATTCCATTCTTTTCCCTCAATGGTTGAGAAGTAAAGATGTCAAACTTTATATTTGGAAACAAAAATTAGCAGTAGTTATTCAATTACATTCTTTAACTGAAAATTCCTTTTTCCCAACAAATTTAGAGTTAATGTTATTTGATGAAGATGGTAATTTAGTCCAAGATTCGGTTATCTCAAGATACCAAGATAATATTATTCAGTTGAAAAGATTTAAGGTTTTAAGAGATACTAAAATTATCATAAAAATAATACTTAATGATATGTTTATTGTTGAAAATTTAAATATAAATTGATAAGTATATTAAGGTATCAATATAACCTAGTATTCAAAACAGTGTTAACTGAATTAATTTATCATTTTTAAGTGTTTGATAATATTCAATTAGAGAGGGTGATTCGGGATTATGAAGTTTATTATTTTCCTTTGATTTATCGAAGTTTGTCGTTGCATAACAATATTGACAACCAAATAAACAAGTATCGTACATACCTATATCTCTACTAACTACACATCCACAGGCTTCTCTTTGTGAAGGATCTTTTTTATGAATAACGTCTTTATAAAACACTTTTTCAATATATTCGTCATCTATACATTTTCCATGTTTGATTCCGTAGCTTTCTAAATCAATTTCTTCTGCACAACTAAATATTTCAAGTTTATTGTCTTTCGCAATTTTTCCAATATTTCCCAATAATTTATCAAACTTATCCTCATTATTTTTAAATGTAAATAAGTGAAAATTATGTTCTTTTTCTAGTAGCTTAAGTCGTTTATTACTTTTAGAATAGCTATCTAAAATACTAATCACACATCTTTGAGTATAATTGGACAACTTTTTAGCAATATATTCATAATTATTCAAATGAAACTCAACATCAGTTAAATTACTTAAAACAATAGGATCGTAACGCCAAATTACTTTATCATAACCGATAAAATCAGCTAATTCTTGAAAGACTTTAATTGCAGTTTTAAGAGGAGGATTATTTGTTTCCAAAAAAACAGGATTATTTATGATTGTAAAATGAAAATAATAATTATAACCTCGTTGATTTAATTCTTCTAAATAAGGTAATAATGGCTTAGGATTTCTCGTCCAAAAAACAATTATATCAACATCTTTAGGTTGTAATGAAATACAAGAAATCTGCTTTTGATTAAAAGGATTTGGTACATTGCAGTAACCATCATAAATACGATTCATAAACCATTTAGCATAAAAAGCAGGTATATCTGTGCGGCGGCTAACACTGATAATCATAATTCAGATTTCCTCATAAGAGTTGTGTCATTTAATTTTAATTTTAGCGAAAAAAAAAATCAATTCTTCAATAATTCCAATTATCATCACACATCGACTATATTTCTTAAAATAAGGGCTAAAGTCTTTACTATAAGCCTATATAATATTTATGAGAAATATCTATGTGATAGCAAAAAAAATCCTCAGTTTTTGTCGATCAAAAAATTGAAATATTATTGTCTTGTTAAATTCAATCGTAGCTAAAGTTATATAATAGCTCAATATAGATTTATTTATACTAATGTATAGTAATTAAACACATTGCTAGGTAATTAATTCATGTCATACCAATTTAGATTACCAAAAATCGATGACTTGACACTAGATCAACAAGCTGCGGTTTTTACTGATCAACCATTTCATTTGAAAGGAGGACCGGGTACTGGTAAAACAGTAGTGTCTTTGTGGCGACATATTGAAAATTGGCAACGTAGGGGAAGACGAAGTTTATTGTTAACCTACACAAAGTCTTTGGAATATTATCTTGGAAATGTTGCTGAAAGAGAAGACGGCAATGCAGGTAGTAGTATTGCTAGGACATATAAATGGACTATGAACCCATCAGAATACGATGAAATAATTGTTGACGAAGCACAAGACGTTTCTGTGCAAAAATATCAAACGATCAAAAAATATGCCAAAATGGTGTCCTATGGTGCGGATGAGAGACAATCTCTATATGACCATGGATGTTCAGAATCTACACTTCAAGAGTTATTCTATAATAAAACTTATGAGCTTTACGAAAATTTTAGAAACTCAGGGGAAATTCTAAGATTTGTAAAAAACATTTTCCCTCATTTTGTCATTAATGAACAATTGGCGGTAAGAGGACAAAAACCAAAATTAGTAATAGCAGATAATGATAATAAAGTGAAAAATGTTTTGAAGGAATTAATTGAAGATAACCCATCTACGGAGAATCTGGTAATTTTAGTACCTTTGCAGAGACAGGTTGATTATTATGAGTCGATTCTTAATGAAATTGGTGCTAGTTATTCTCGTTATTATCATGACGGAGACGAAATAGAAACTATACAAAACATACATATTACGACATTCAAGTCCTGTAAAGGTTTAGAATTTGACACGGTAATAATACCTAAATTTCACCTATATAGGGATAATATTAAGAATTTGTATGTAGTTAGTGAAAACGACTACTATGTCGCTTTGACCAGAACAAGAAGAAATCTATTTTTATTGTGTGATACAGTTCCCGATGGTTTACACCCCAATACTTACGAAACAATAACATTATAAAAAGACTATGAAAACATATTATTTGCCTCTCAATTATCAGAATCTATCTCATTATTATTCAAGTGCTTTGATTTGTTCTGCTAATTGTTATCAAAACCGTATATACGATATTCAATCAAATTTTAATGTCATCCTCATATCACAGTGTAAATGGATCAAGGATTGTGACTGTAGTTTAGAGTTGATTATCGATACAGAAGATGAAAATTTCTTAGTGGAAACGGAAGAAAAAGAACTTAAATTATTGTCTAAACCTTTGCCTATTTCTAGGATCAAAACTATTTGGTTGACAAGTAAAGAAAATCAAGAAAATATTAGCTATAAAATTAATAAAGGAACTGCATTCATCCCAGACTTTCTTTTTCAAATTGAAGTTCCTAGTAATTTTAGCGAAATCAATTTTGAGTCACTAAACAAACATATAGCAACAGAAGATTATTCTAAAAATATCTCTAAATTTGATAATTTATTAGGTGGCATTTCTTTAATGCGTTCTGTTTGTCAAGAAGTCAATGTTGCCAATTTTTTGTCTTTTGTTTCTAACATCAATTCAGAAATATCTAGTGATTTTGAGAAATTAAAAGCAAAAAAAATATTAAAAGATGGTTTTAATTATTCTGGTTTACTTACCGATTCTGAAACAGATGATTGGAAATTAATACAAAAAGAAATAGGAAAGAAACAATTATCAATAGAAGAATTAAAGCGTGTTGCTGAGGAAAAACAAATTCATCTGGAAATTGGTGGACTAAAAAATAAAATTCAAAACTTAGATAGCCTAGTAGAGCATAATAGAGAACTATATTTATTATGCTTTTTAGCTCAGTATGGAAGTAATGACAAACCATATACATCTGAAACATTATTGCGAGAAATTTTAGACAAGAAATTTGAATACATTGAACAAATTGCTTTAGTTTTTGGTTTATACAATGGTTATAAAAGTTTTCATAATGAGTATAAATTTGACGACATTGATGCAAATTTAAAAGTCAAGTTTGAGCTTAACTCGAAAATGGATTATTATTTAATAGAAAGTGCTTATCAAAGAACTTTTAATAACAAAAAAGAACCATCGAAGATTAGTATATTTTCTTACTTAGATGAATGGTTGCCTCAATTTGAAGATCAAACCCAAGATGATAGTTATGATTACTATAAAATTTTAGATACAGTAATTTATGCTCAAAAAAGAACAGAATTTTTATCCGATGAATACTTAAATAATATTTATACAAAAGATTTAGAAGAAAAAGACAAAATAGTTGAAAATCTTTACACAAGAATAAAAGATAAAATAGAAAATGTCATAGATGAAAATTCTATATTGAAAAATATTAATGATATTTTAGAGCCTTTACTAAAGAAATGGTTTTTTAATATAATCGGGAAATTAAAAGATGATTTTATTAAAGAACAAGGAAGACTAGAAAATAAAAAAAAATCTGATTATGAGAAAACAATTGAGGAATTAAATAATCAAATTCGTCATTTAAAAGATAATTATGATAGGACAGAAGATGAGATAATAAATCAAAAACATTCAATAAATCAATCTCAACAAGAATTTAGTGATGATACTAAAACTAATGAAGATAAAAACAATATTAGCTATAACATTAATAACAAAGATACTGAATCCATAGATGGAAAAACTTTCAATGAATTTAAAAACTTAGCAAAAGAATATTTATCTATAAATAAAGGAGATATTAATAAAAAAACAATAGGAGAAATTATAGAAATAAGAAATCAATTAATTGAAATTTTGCGAGATAATATAAAAATTAATTTTGACAAGTAACAAACAATTATTTACATATTTTTTTCTTTATGATTGAAAAACTAACATTGATTAATAATAAAACTGCCTTGTTTTCTTTTTTAAAAGATAACTATGAGAAAGTCTATGATTATTTTGCGAATCAAAAATATAGCATTTTGCATAAAAAAATCAGGGACTTAAAAAATATAATTGCAAATTATAATCGCTTTTTTAATCAATTAGATATTAATGATTTATTAATACTAAACTTTTTAAATTTATTGTTAGAAGTGTGTGAGCGTTATGGTTTAGTTTCTCAGTTTAGATTACTTTATGGAATTTTAAAAAATAAGAATTATCAGGTTAGTAGTCGAACGGAGGCGGCAGCACTTTTTTTCCTTGATATTAGAACATTTCAAGATTACTCTGACAGATTAGAAAACATTATCAAAAAACTTGTTTATGCCGATGAATTTGAAGAAGATAACTCTGAGAAGCCAACTATAACCTTAATCAATTATTATTTACAAGTTGTTAAACATTTTTGGGAATTTAATAGTGAAGGTGTTTATAGTATTAAAAAAACTGTTCAAGAGTATATTTTGAATGCTCAACCTTATTCATTTTTAAAAAGTACAATTGTTGCAGAAATTCTTGATTATAGTATTAATAATTATGATATTTTTAGTGAAAAAGTACAAACACTTCTCGATGAATATTTTGATTTAAAAGTATCACCAATTTACCAAGATTATCAGCATCCAGTATTCTTAATTGAGACTGGTACTGACTATGCAAAAGCATTGTTAGAAATTGAAGCTAATTTAGAAGAAATAAGACAATTATCTGTTGATTTTAGCTCGATGGATAATAATTCTGATACAACTTTTTATTCTCTAAAACGAGGGGTAGCCATTCTGGAAAATGAACAACAACTTTGTCGTTATATGGTGGGATATAGTGCTATGCACAAAGCTAAATTATTAGATGCGTTGTGTAAAATTGATGATAATGTTTTAACCAAAGTTAATCACGTTGTTGATTGGGGATGTGGGCAAGGAATCGGAAGTATGCTTTTTTGTGATTATTTAAAAACTAAAAATTTAGATTTTCAAAAACATAAATTTACTTTAGTTGAACCTTCAACAATTGCTCTATCAAGAGCGTCTTTACATTTACGAAAGTTTGCTAATTTTGCTGAAATTATTACTATAAATAAAGATTTAGATTCGACTAATAAACAAGATTTTTTAATTGATAAATCCGTTGATATAACTCTTCATATATTTTCTAATATTTTGGATGTAGAATTATTTTCTCTTAGTCATCTTACTTCTTTAATAGAGAGTGCATTTTCAGGTTTAAATATTTTTATTTGTGTTAGTCCTTATATTAATGAATTAAGAACAAGTAGGATCAATAGTTTTGTGAATAACTTTGAAGAAAACCTTAATTTTTGTCTTATTGCTTCTAAAGATTACAATAAAGGAGAATGGTTAAAAGAATGGACAATGATACAAAGAGTTTTTTCCGTAAAATTATAATGACTTTTTTCCTATAACTAATAATATCAATAAACATTATTAAAAACTAATTACAAACTTGCTTTTCCATATATATTTAATATTATCAAAAATAGTTATTTACCTATAAATTTTGTTAATAAACAAGAAATAAAAATGTTAGCAAAAATATTATCTGTTAATAAAAAAATACTGTAGTTTTAATTCAAAATTTAGAAATAATTTCAAATTTATCCCCTGAATTAATAGATTTTTCAGATCAGATACTCACCCAGAAATGCAAGAAATTATGCCCGTTGGGGAAAATAATTTAACTCAAACTTTACAACAACAAATTAGTGTTAATTCTTTAAAACAATTACAACTTACTCAGGCAGTTTATCCTATCATAATTGATCTCTTTAGTTTAGCAGGAGAAACAGATCAGAGTTGGATCGTCCAAGAAATTTCTTACCAAATATATCAACAAGTTTTTCCCGAAGATTGAGACATTCCCGAAATTAATAATGAGCCCCAATTAAAAAGAATTATTGCAAAAAAAACCATGGGTAAAAAAAGAGAAAATAGCCTTAATTTTTTATAACCATGAACCCTATTTAGAATTAGTTAACTTCTACCAAAAGATAAGTAACGCCGTTAATATTAGTTGGGTAACAAATGAATCTGTACCATCTTTTATAGGAGGATTTTTACCTAATCAGACTAATGTTTTGACTGTAATGCAAAATTGGTAAAATGATCTTTAATTTTTGATATTATATCAATCCAAAGATAAAACTGTTGCATAAAAATTAAATATTGTCCTGATAAATAAATGTTGCTTTAAATTTTAAAATTTTATGGTAGAAATTATTATTTGCGGTGTGCCTGAAGTTAACGACTATATTGATGATGCAGATGCGGTTATTTCGATTATGAATCCCGGTTATCGAATTTATGCCCCCAGCTCCATTGAAGAAAAAAAAGAAGAAAATCGTCACAGTGTTTTAGAATTAGATTTTGACGATATTTGGTCAGAAAATTATCAATTAGGACATGAAATTATCACCAAAGATATGATTTATGAAGTGCTAGATTTTGCTGATAATTTTTACGATAAATATAAGGGAGAAGGTACACTTTTAATTCACTGTCATGAAGGAGTAAGTCGCTCTACCGCTATAGCTTTGGCTATTATTACTCATTTAACTAAAGATATTCAAGAGGCAATTAATATCGTCAATGAAGTACGTTCTCAAGCCTTGCCAAACATTGAAATTATCCGCCTAACTGATGAGATTTTAAAGTTAAATGGTGAATTAGTGCAGAAAGTATTTGAGGAATATTATCACTAAGATATCTATAAATAATAAGGGCTAAAGCCCCTACTACAAACTAATTATATTGACTATTAGGGTAAATGTCCATACAATGTAGATACGAATAGTGACAATTACTGTTTCCTCTTGAATAACACTTAATAACTTCTGTGCCATGTGGAATTCATTACGAGAGACAAACTTATAAACTTCAAATAATATGGGTAAAGGAGTTAAAACCTCAATGATGAAATACAGATAATTATAGAAACATTTTATAATGCCAAAATTAAAGAACAATTTAATCCAGAATTTTTTCAACAATTTAAGACAATTATAGAAAACTTAGAAGTTGTAGATCAAGATATGAATACATTAAAATTTATTGGAGAAAATAATTACATTTATTTAGACAATACAAATCAAACAGAAAAAAGAAAATATACAGTTAGTAAAATAGATAATCAACTTAAAATTATATCTTCAAACTTTATGGAAGTTATCAAATTTCGTTAAATAATGTTAGGACTTTTGTACAAAAAAGAATTGACAAATTTGCATACTTTACAATGACTGAATATTGTTATTATTTCTGAATGGTATAATTTAATTTATTTTGCATAATTTACCAATTCTTTCCTGATATATAAGTAAGTTATTGATTAAACGTTAACCGCTAATTGCTAATCACTAATCACTAATTGCTAATTGCTAACTAAAATTATGGATATTTGGAAAGAAATTAAATCGACTTATAAAAAAGCCTATAATCAAATTCAAACAGAAAAGCCTTATCAACATCAACAATTATATAAATCTTTTGCTTCTTCCGTTGCCATGCTTTGCCATGATAATCCCCTATTACCCTTAAATAAACGCTGTTATTATCTTGTTAAATTACTTCATTTATCTGGTGGACCAACTATCAGAGAACACGCTTGTATTCATTCTGCCTTTGCCATTGGGGATGCAGTAGAAAATAGAGAAAATGCTATAACTAGCTATGAATTAGATGAGAGATTCCCTTTACCCGGCACATGGGATTATGAAAAAGCCTATAATTTTTGTTTAACTCCCGTTTTTGGAGAGATAACTTCTTTACATTTAAAAGTATGGTTACAGGAAACCTGTTGCGATGATACTCCTGAAGATATTAAACAAGTTAAAAAGTTATTAGAAAATATATCGGAATTAAATTTGTAAAGCAAAAAATGTGCATAAATTATTAATCTTCTTCTGATATATGAATGGATAAATAAATAATTAAATTGATTATGGATAAAATCAAAGAAATTCGGGAATATCTTTACAGTGAGTTATGTAATTTAGAGTCAAAAGATAAACATAATAGAGACTTAATGAGAAAAAAAATCCTACAACTTAATCTGTTATTAGAAATGCTTGAAAATTGTGAACAAGAGTTAACTAAATATGAAATTATGAAAAATACTGAGCTTAAATTAGATTGTATTGAAACTCAAGAATATCCTCTTTGATAGTCTCATGAGGGCTATTATAAAAAATAATGTCTGGATAATTTGATCAATCTATCCTGATATATAAGTAGAGAACTAAATCAATTATTTTAACTATGCAAATAACTTTAAATAAAGCAAATAAACTGTTAAATAAGTTTAAATCCGAGCGCAAAAATTTACGAGCAGTTTTTAACCGTGTACGTTATTATCATGAAGACGAAAAAGTAGAAGCGATTACCTCTATTGAAGTTAGTTTAGCAAATCTCACCCCCAGAGTTGCCGAAGAAATCCAAACAATGGTTAATGTTTATCGTAATCAATTACAAGATTGTTTAGACATTGAAGCGGACTTTTTCAAATTAAAAGAAGCCATTTTCGTTAATAATCAACGCACGGGAATTTCTGAAAAACTGAGTCAAGTTGAGTTTTTTACCTCTAAAGTCGGTTTATATGATGACTTAATCAACGAAAAGAAACGCAATAAAAGAGTTACTTTAACCGTTACCGATATTAACTATGAGTTATTACGAGAAAACTTATCAGGGCAGGATGGTTCGGGAAAATTATACATTCAAGTATTTGATGTTGACAGATTAGCTCAAGAACGTCAAGAGGCAATTACCCAAATTAACCAAGCAGAAGATGAGATTGCTACTATTAACAATCAAACCACCATTGACATCGATTTTAGCCCTGCCAGTCGCCGATTATTAGGCTTAGATTAAACCCAAAATTTTTCAGGAAAAGTGCATAATTTTTCATTTCTCTGCTGATATATAAATGGAGGTGAAATTCATCTCTTGGCTACTCGGTTAGCCATTAAGTGCATTCTATGTACATCCGAAGTAGTGTATTGCCGAATACCTAACAATACCTAAGACGTAAATCCGCCGTTTGCCCTTTAATTGTTGTTGATTGTTGTTTTGGCGACGGCAACTTGGCACGCTGACTTAATTTCATTGTTACCCATTTTGTTCAAAGTCAATGCACTACTAACGAAGGGTAAGGGTAAATTGCTACTCTTACTCTTTCAAAAAATAAATTAATAAGGCGTTGCTGATTTAAGCTATGAACGGTATGGTAAAGGTACATCTTTCCCACAAAAACTTGAAACTCAGCAAATATAACGTAACTCATTGTATCTTCGCCATTACTTCGGAATATCTCGACGATAAATTATACCGTTATGTCCCTTGATAAATCTCGGTAACTGTTTATTGTCAATTAAGTCTAACTCTAGCATATCATAAGTCGTATAATTTGTCAAGTTATCTTCGTTAAAATTAACGTCAATCACCGTTATAGTTTTTCTCGGTGTAGTATTAGTATTTAACAGTTGACGAGGACCTGAACCCAAAGCACCTGTATGTAATAATTGTAAATCTTCTTTGTGGGCTGGATAATAGGCGTGTTGATGCCCACTAATATAAGTATGTACGTTATATTTCTTGAGTAATGTTATTAATTTTTCAGAATTATTTAACACTTCACCAACTTTATCTCTACCTTTAGCCACGGCGTATAAGGGTAAATGTCCAATAATCATTCTCATTTTAGCCTCTTGAGCCGTTTTTGAAGATAGGCTTTTTTCTACCCATGCCAGTTTATCATCAGGAATATTACTGGTTGAACCATCCCATACTAAGAAAAAAATTCCCTGTTGTTCAAAGGTATAGTAAAAAGGGAATAAATTGCTATCTATAAAGTTAAGGTTGGAATTATGACTAGGATTCTGCCAATATTCTACCGCTAAATCTCTCTCTTTTTGAAAAGTAAATTTATTGTTACTAATAGCACCTGATGCGTCATGATTACCTATAGTAAAGCCGAAAGGAATCTTTAAATCTCTTATCGGTTGGGCGATTTGACTATCAAAAGCCTTCCACATTCCTTGAATTTGTGAGGAGGTTAAGGTGGATTTTTGCCCTGCTATCATGTCTCCACTACATAATATTAGATCAGGTTGCCAAAAAGGAATCATTTTTAAGGCTAAGTGTACCTCTTTTTCGTATTCTGTTGAACCATAGGCACTATTTAAGTCACTAATTACTAATAATCTTACATCACCTCTTTCTGGTTGTATCGGGTTATATTTATTAATTATTTCCTGTATTTCGGGAGAAAATTTAGTTTTTGCTATTACTTTTTTATTGATTATATTTTTAGGGTAATAGCTAGTTAAAATAATGGTAACTAAGGCTAAAATAGCTACTATTAATAATCTTTGTTTTTTACTTTTATTTATTTTAAACATTACACAATTCTATCACTTTTGTTTCTAAGGCATTTAAAGGCTCTGCCCCTAATTTTAAACTTGCTTCTAATTCTAGTAAAATAGGTAAACTTGATAATAGTTGTTTTCCTGATATATTTTTGATTTCTTGTCTTAAAAAATAGATCCTTTTTGGATTACTTATATCTGCTGATTCTGCAATTTTTTTCTCATCTTTTTCTCCTGATTCGATCATACTTTTTACTATTGCCCAAGTGCGAAATTGCCCCACTAAGGTGGCTACTATTCTTAATGGAGCTTCATTTAAGGTAATTAAATCATTGACTAATTCCAAGGCATAAGGTATATTTTTATTCAGAATTACTTGAGCTAATTGTAAACTATTTTGAGTACTAACATTTACTAATTTTTTAACTGTTTCTTCCTCAATTGGTAACTTATTTTCTCCTTGATAAATCGATAACTTTTCTAATTCTTGGGATAATAATCTACTATCATTTCCGACACAGTTTGCTAAAATTTTGATAGCATTTTGAGTTAATTTTATCTGCTTTTGAGCTGCGGTTTCTTCCACTTTTTTTATTAAAATTTCTGTTTGCCAAGGAGAAATTAAGCTAAACTCAATTACTTTGGCATATTTATTAATTAATTTTGTACTTTTTATTCTACCATCTGGTTTTTTTGTGCTAGTTAACAGTAAATGAGTTGTTTCTGGAATTTGAGGAATTGTGCGTTGTAATTGAGTCAATAATTCTTCTGAACAATTTTGACAGATATTTGTCTCAAATAACCATACAATGCGATCGCCACTACCAAAAGGGGGAGTCATCCCCTGCATTAAAGCCGAGACAATAGAATCTTCCTTATCTCCGGCTAGTTTGTCAAAATTGAACGAAATCCAGTTAGAATCTAGGTTATCTTGTTTAAGGAGTGAAATTGCCTGATTCATGGCAAAATCATCTTCACCCCAATATAAATAAATTGGCATAGTTATATAGAAGTTAGGTTATCTATTATGGTTAATGGATTATTTTATGTCAATGGCACACAGTGATATAAGTAAGTAGATAAGATTAATTGTATGTTTACTTTATCTACTTATGCACTTATGCAAAAAAGATGATTAGTTATTTTGATTAATTTTAAAATATACAATCCCTAAATGTTTTAATACTTATTAAATAAAATTGAGCGTTTATGAATGGAGAATATTGGATTAAAAAATTAAATTTACAAAAACATCCCGAAGGGGGATATTATCGAGAAACTTATCGAAGTAAAGACATTATTAATCAAGATAAATTATTAATAAGATATAATGATTCAAGAAATGTTAGTACTGCTATTTATTATCTATTATTAGGGGAAGAATTTTCTGCTTTTCATAAACTTAAAAGTGATGAAATTTTTCATTTTTATAGTGGTTCAACTTTATTAGTTTATATTATAGATAATCAAGGAGAATGTCATGAATTTAAAGTTGGGAATAATCCAGATAATGATGAAGTTTTACAATTAGTTATTCCTCATGATTGTTGGTTTGCTTCTTATGTTAGTCAACCTCAATCGTATAGTTTAATTGGTTGTACTGTCTCACCTGGGTTTAATTTTGAAGATTTTACTTTGGGAAACTCAGAAGAATTAATCACATTATATCCCCATCATATTGATATTATTACAAAATTAACTCATAAATAACTAAATGTATTTAATTGACAGGAAAAACATGATTAATTTATAATTGAAAAGAAATAATGAAAAGATAAAATCATTAAAAATAAACTAACATAAATTTAATATCACTAATAAAAAAGGAATAAAAAATATGCAGGGGAATTATCAAAGTTATGTTAACAAAGTTGTACAAATGACTATCCCAACTAATTATAAACAGCAGTTAAAAAATATTCAGTCATCTCCTAAATTTATCCATGGAAAACCCGTAGAATTTCCAGGATTTAGTGTTATCACTCCTCCCTATGTAGAAGATGATTATAATCAAGAATTTTATCAAAATTTACAACTTATTTCATCACAATTAACCGAAAAACTAGGAGAAGATTTTTTCCTCGCTTTACCTTCAGAAAGTTTCCACTTAACCTTAGCAGATTTAATTTGGGATAAAAGTTATCTTAATGCAGTGAAAGAAAATCTTAATTTTGATGATATACTAATTTCTGAACTAGCTAAAATTTTTAAAGAATATCAATCTTTAATTCCTAAAAATCAATCCTTAGAATTAGAAATTATTGGCTTATCTATTTTCCCTAGAGCAATAGCTGTATGCCTTGTACCCACTGAGTCTAGTTATGAACTTATTATTAAATTACGTCAATTAATCTATCAAAATGAAGAAATAATTAATCTGGGTATTGAGCAACATTATGATTTTGCCGCCCATGTAACTTTAGGTTATTTTAATCAAATAGATGATAATATTAATTCAGAAAAAATAGAATCTATAATCAAAGAAATTAACTATTTATTAATAGATGATTCTACACCAATTTTTAAATTAAAAGAGTTTGAAATCAGAAAATTTACTAATATGATTAATTATACTCGTCAACCACAATGGGCAACGGTTAAACTTAATTAATCATAAATTATTGATAGTAATTAACAATTAGCGATTAAAACAATTAATTTTCAATCACGATGATAAATCATCCCACTACAAAAAAGAAATTTTATACTTTATTAAACTATTTTTTAACTCTTGAAAAATCTGACAAATCCCATTATTGAAAAAAGTTTTGCCATGATTGATGATATTATCGGAAGTCATCATCTTACTGCCTCAGAATATAATATCGCTCGTCGCATTATTCACACTACCGCCGACTTTGATTTTTTAAACCTTCTTCAATGTAGAAATAATGTCATAGATATTGCCATTGATGCTTTAAAAGCAAAAACCCCCATAATAACGGATGTCAGTATGGTAAAAGAAGGTATCCGCAGTATGGTAGCAAAAACCTATGAAAACGAGATAATTGTAGCGGTCAAACAAGCAAAACAAGCAAAAAAAGGACAAACTTTGACAGAAACAGGTTTATTACAATGTTGCGAAAAATATCCTCACGGAATTTATGTCATCGGTAATGCGCCAACGGCTTTAATTGCTTTATGTAAACAATGGGAATCACAAAAAATCAACCCTTCTTTCGTAATTGGTGCACCTGTGGGATTTGTTTCGGTGTTACAATCTAAGGCATATTTAGGTAAGTTAGATATTCCTCAAATACAAATTATAGGACATAAAGGAGGTTCAACGGTAGCCGCCGCAATTATTAATGCTTTACTGGTTATGTCTAACGGTTAGTGATATTATCTGTTAATTGTATTTTGTTTATTGATTATGCGCATTTACGGCAATAGAGAGATTAAGACTCTTTCAGGAAAAGACACTCGACCTACTACATCAAAAGTACGAGAGGCTTTATTTAATATCTGGCAGGATAAAATAGTGTCTGCGTCATGGTTAGATTTATGTGCTGGAAATGGTACAATGGGGGCAGAAGCCTTATGTAGAGGCGCATCAGAAGTTATTGGTATTGAAAAATCATCCTTCGGTTGTCAAATTATTAGAGAAAATTGGCAAAAAGTAGCGCAAGAAAATCAAGAGTTTAAAGTTTTGAGAGGTGATATTTTACACAGATTAAAAGGTTTAAATGGACGAAAATTTGATTTAATTTATTTTGATCCTCCTTATTACTGTGACTTTTATAATGATGTCTTAAATGCTATTTATGATTATCAACTTTTACCGTCAAATATTGGGGAAATTGCCGTAGAGTATAATCCCAAAAAATCTCATCTCAATGATAATCATAATTTGCAATTAATTCAAACTAAATATTATGGTAATATTGCCCTTAATTTTTATCAACATCCTTCTCCATAAATTCTCATTGAACGTCTTATGTGATAAACTATATTTATTAGTTAATTACTCACTATTTTATGGTTAATCGATTAAGACAAGAAGATACTTCATTAACTACTGTTGATTATAACTTTTTATTAGAGCAAATTTTACGATACCTTGAGGAATTTAATCCCTTTATTTTTTCTAGTGATAATCAAAGATTAAAGATTGATATAGATGAGATTGCCTATCAAATAGCTATGTCTGACAAGGTAAATTTCCCCGCTAATTTGCAAAAAAGCGATCGCCTTGTTAGTATTAATTTAAAAGAAAAAAGTGTTGATAATTTTATTGACTTAGTGAGGAAGATAAAAGAGAAACTGGAGGCTTTGTTATTAGTAAGTAATAATAAAAATCAACCATTAGAAAAAACTATCCAAAATTTATTAACGGATTTAAGTAAATGGAAAGATATTAAAGAGAAAGGTTTTAAATATGGTTTCAATGATGTAAATAATATTAGAAAGCAAAAGTTATGTATTCCCAAGCAAGAAGAAAAAACTCCCAGTAAATCTATTTTAAAACTTCATCGCTTAACGATTAAAGTTAATAATATCAATGAGTTTGAAGAAGAAATTAAAAAAAGTTTAAAAGATTATGTAGAAACAAATTTTAGTAGTCTTGACTTAGATACTTATGAAGAGTTAGAAGAAAACTTAGAAGAATTTATTAACTATAAACAACATCATAAAAATAATCGAAAATCTCCCATAGAAAATTTAATTGACTTAGTTAAAAGTGAAACCATTGCTAGACTAAAAAAAGAAGCAAAGATTTGTTATTTAAAATATATCTTACAGCAACTTGATGTTAATAAATATGAAAATGCTATTTATTTACAAGACTTAATTAGACGACTCAATTTATTAGAAGATTATTTGAATGATAAGGAAAAAGTAGAAGGAGATTATAAAGTTAACTATGAGGGATTCGAGGTTAGTTATCGAGATTTATTCGCTAAAGGAGAAACTTACGATATTTTACCAATAATTCCTATGGTAGAAGGTTATTTAGGCGAAAATAGTAACGAAACTAAAGGAGAAAAAACTTTTACTTTTGCCTTAAAACTGAAATTAAATGGAGAAGTAAAAAATCAGGGAGAAAAAGGAGAAATAATCTCAAGTTTTGACTATTACTTAACTTTACTAAATCCTGAGAGTAAACAACATAAAGAAGAAATCAAAAAAGGAGAGTCTGGGAAACAAAAAATTTTAAAAATTGCTTTATTATTTACTTTTATTTTTGCCTCTCGATTAGATGTTAAGAGTAATAATTATGAGATAAAAAACGAGTTGACATATAATCCTCAAGAATTTTGGGAAAACAATGTCATAGAAATATTGAAAGGCAGTGATGAAGAAAAGAAAAAAGAAATTTTTACCACTATTTATAAAGGAATTAAGAGAATTAACGCTAAAGAAAAAATAGCTAGACTAGAAAATTTATTAAAAACATTTTTAACCTATACTTCTTTAATTCCCTTAAAGACATATCCTTTACAAATCGGCATCCGCAAAAATATTTTACAAACCAATGCCGAAACGATTAATCGAGAAGGAAACTTTTTTTGTCAAGAGATTAAGACAAAAGATTGTTTAAAATATCTTGCTATTGGTGAAGCAAGAGTTAATGATAATTATTTATGTCATCTTCCTGTGAGTTTTACTATGGAGGATATTCGCTACTATGACACGGAAGAAACTCAAAGTCTTACCTTGACTTATAATTTATCAGGAATTAAGGTTTTACCTGTGGTGATTTTACCTTTAGAAGATAGTAAGACTAAAACGTTATATAGTCAGTGTTTTAAAGAAGAAAGTTTAATCCTTTTTAGTTATAATCATTTTCGTCTTTCTTGGGTGGGTATCAATAAAAATAGTCAAATAGAAGAAAGTAAGATTATTTTTCAAGACTATCAGTCACCAAAAGCCTTTGTTTATCGTTTTGTTTTTTCCTTATTAACTTATCTCGCCATGGAAGTTATTTTACAATCGGTGTCTCAAAAAATTTTTATTCCCATTATGCGGTTACATATAAAAGATAACGATTTACCCTATAATGAGGAACATTTTATCAGATCCTATTCTAAAATCCTAGCTCATTTATTAAGAAACAAAAATTTAGCTAACACTCAAGGATTGAATGTCAAAGAAAATGGTAGAGATTTTCGTCTTAAAAACAGTTTAAGTTCATTATATTCTGTGTTGCCCAAAAATTTTACTGCTAAAGATACCAATAATAACTATCAACCACAGTTAGAAAAATTAGCTTTAATTATTGTTTCCAGTCGAGAAGCAGATGCTAACTATAAAAACGGTGATAACGGAAATTCTATCGCTAACTTATACGGTGAAACTATCCGTATCGTTAAAGAAGGTAACAAAGTAACGGTAATAAATGATCAAACTTTTAATAGTAACTATGATAAACAGATGATGTATGAAAATCCTACTATTTTAGTGGATGAAGTGGAAAGATTATATCAAGATGGATTTCGTCATTTTCTTTATATTGCTAAATCTCCTTATTCCAGTAATTTAAACGTTACCCATGAAGATAAAGATTTATTTTTCATGTCGAAAATAGTGTTAGAAAAAATGAAAGGGGAAGGAGACAAAGAAAGAAAAGATATTCATATTTATCCCATTTTCTTTGATAAATATTTTGTCGTCAAACTAGGGGGAGATAAACAATCAACATCTCTTTATACTCAAGATACTCAAGAATTAACCAATTTATTTAAAGATGAATCCCAAAAGTCAGTAGTCTTCTTTAACCTTTTCAATGGTTTAGTTGTCGGTAAATCTGGAAGAAATTATCGAGGAGTGATGTCATATTCAACTTTACTTAATACCTATCAAGGAGTATTAGATAACCAAGATATTAGTAGAGGTTTAATTGATGATAGAGAAAATAATCAACTTAAAAATGATATTCTTCACTACCTTAGTTTATTCCATTTTTCTCGATATGAGCAACATAAAACTAGCGGTATCAGTTTCAAACTCAATCCCTATGAAAATATTATCGGCGATTCTTCCATCGGTAAACACTGTCTTTTTCCCTTCAATAAAAAAATAGATTTTAATATTCTTGCTTTTCTTACCCAAGTAAAACGTATTTTATATTAAACTAACTCTTATTGATTTAACTTTTCTTATATATCATTAACGCCATCAAAAAAAAGTTGTGACTCGCAATGTTTACTTTCTTATATATCATTAACATCATCAAAAAAAAGTTGTGACTCGCAATGTTTACTTTCTTATATATCATTAACATCATCAAAAAAAAGTTGTGATTCGCAATGTTTACTTTCTTATATATCATTAACATCATCAAAAAAAAGTTGTGATTCGCAATGTTTACTTTCTTATATATCATTAACATCATCAAAAAAAAGTTGTGATTCGCAATGTTTACTTTCTTATATATCATTAACATCATCAAAAAAAAGTTGTGATTCGCAATGTTTACTTTCTTATATATCATTAACGCCATCAAAAAGAAAAAGTTGTGACTCGCAATGTTTACTTTCTTATATACCATTAACGCCATCAAAAAGAAAAAGTTGTGACTCGCAATGTTTACTTTCTTATATATCATTAACGCCATCAAAAAGAAAAAGTTGTGACTCGCAATGTTTACTTTCTTATATATCATTAACGCCATCAAAAAGAAAAAGTTGTGACTCGCAATGTTTACTTTCTTATATACCATTAACATCATCAAAAAGAAAAAAAATGGAAGATAAAACTCCAGCAAATTTTGGCAGATTATTTGAAATTAGCTTTAATCTTGGTATTCTTTCCTTTATTCAACAAAAAGAGATTAAAAATAATTTTTCTACTATTTATCAAAAAGACTTAGAAAAAATTAATCTGAGTAAAATCGAAAAGAAAATCCTTGAAGATTCCCAAGTTATTAACATTAAAGACAAGCAAATAATTAAAGACTGGATATTATTATTACTCCAACAAGGTTTTTTATCAGGGTTTAATCTTTTTCGAGAATATGTTGATACCATTGTTAGCAATGAAAAATATCAACGGTTAGAAATTATTTACTGTCAATGTAATTTTGTTGAAGATAATAGTTTTAGCGTTGTTACTCATAAAAGTGAGAAAGAAAACTTCTTGATTTTACTTTCTCAGTTAGGCAATATTGATATAGATATTGATAGATATACTAAAGAAGGAGAGTTTTTACGCGCAGATACTTTAATATTAATTCGTCGCCGTCAAAGTTATTATCTTTTGGTGGTAGATTTATCAATTTTTACCGTTAAGTCTTTTAAGAATCTAAAGGATTTACGAGAAATAGAAAATTGGAAACAAATTCTTTTGACAGAAGTTAATTATTTACGCTCAAAAAGTGTCTTTTCAGGATTAAATATAGATACAGGGGAAAAAGGAAATAACTTAGGGGTAAATTTTGCGCAAGATTTAACTTATTTTTATCAAGGCTTTAAACGAAACGATAAGGAAACTATTAAATTAATTCAAGCTGGTAGTTATGGCTATAGTTTTTATCAATTTTTGTTGGCTAAAAAGTTAGTTAATGATAATAGTGAAATAAAAATAAATGTTATGGGTTATAGCGATAGAAGTGTTAATGCTATCACCGTGACTCCTGACAATATTGACTTACTCCAAACTTGTCAAAAAATTTATTATCAACACATCAAAAAAGAAAATATTTCCGAAGCTAAAGAAACCGTTATAAAAACCATCAAATCCAATGCAGCTAAAAGTTTTATCGATGGGAAAAAGTTTATGAATCGTCTTTTTGATGTCTCTCTTTCGGCTAAACCGCAAATAACTTCTATTTCTCATAGTGAAAAAATAACGGATTTTGTGAATTCTATCGGCGAAATTCCTTCAGATTTAGAGGAAAAATTTAACCTTCCTCCTAATATAACCCTTAGAAACGCCCATAATCAATTAATTACTCAAGCCTTAGAAGAAAATAACCTCACTTATTTATTTTTAACAGGTAATCCGGGTATTGGAAAAACTACTGCTATTGTCAAATTTTTAGAGACACATTTTGACGATGGTTTTTTCTTTTTATATATTAGTCCACGCACTCAAGTTAATCTCGATATTATTACTAAATTTAACGATATTCAAAGACAAGAATTACTTTGCATTAATAGTAATGCTAACTTGATAAAAAGTAATGAAGGAAAACCGACTATTCAATATTTTTGTAATGATGATTTAGGGGATTTTAGGCTAAAAAATGTTACTTTCATCAATGGCGAAAACGATACACCTCGTCAAAAAAAATTTAGTCAACAAATTAAGCAAAAATATCAAGATACTTGGGAAAATACAGAGAAAAAAACGACGGGAGTTTTAAATAGTCTTTGCCAAGGAATTTCTGCTATTTTTCAAGAAGAAAAAACTTTTAATCTACGTCATTTAGTGGTAACTCTTTCTATTCAATCTCTGAAAAAATTAAACGAAAAAGATGATACCCTTCAACATCTGAATAAAATTTTTGAATCTGTTTATAATGCTAGAGAAAATGAAGTTATCGACTCAAAAATGATAAATATTGCTAAAAGATTTAAACACTTTTTTATCATGATTGATGAAATAACAGGAGACAATAGCGGGGTAGAGTTTTTTTCAGGTATTACCCAATTTTTTGACAAATATAAACTTCATAATAATCAATATGGTTTTAATCCTAAAATTATTATTGCCGATGCCTCTATTGTCGATGAAAAAATTATTAATCAACATTTAAAAGATATTAAAACCGAACCTGATAAAATATATTATCGTGGTATTGAGTCGAAAATTTTACCCTTATCACAAACAGAGTTTACTTTTAAAAAAGAGAAAGCTAAAGTTATTAATACTAATTCCTATCCCGCCAATAGTTTAACCATTAACTATCAAATTTTTCTCGAAACTAAAAAATATAACGAGAATCTCTATAAAGAAAAAAGTAAAAATATAACTTTTCATTTACAACAAAAAATTATTCAAGATATAAATACCCTTTTAAGTAATCCTGATAATCAACAAATTATTGTTTATATTCAAGATAAAAATCGGCTTCAAGATTTAATTACTCAATTAGAAAAAACTAATATTAACTTTAAGAAAAATCAAGATTACTTACAAATTCATTCTAATAACTCAGAAGAGGATAAAAAGACAATAAAAGAATTTCAAAATAAGGCTAAAATTATTTTTATGACGGCTTCAGGTAGTCGAGGTTTATCTTTTCCTAAAGCTAGACATATTTTAGTAGATATACCTCGTTTTAATATCGAGCAAAATTTCATGGAAATTATCCAAGTTATCTATCGAGGAAGGGGAGAATTTGAGGAAAATGGAGAAATCAAAACTAATGATGATAAAGACAAATTTTTATCTTTTTATCTTTGGGAAGAAGTTATTTTTTATGAAGAAGAATCAGCAGAATTATCTTTACAAGAAAAACTATTAAATGTTGTCAATATTTTAATTTTACTCAAAGCCGCTATCATGACAAGAATTTATGGTTATGGGAAAATTGGTAATAATAATTATTTAATTATTCCCATTGGCGGTAAATTTGTCTCTTCTGTGGGAGAAACTTTTAGTGGTAAAATGAAAAATTTAATTACTCTTTTAGATAAAGAATATAAAAGCCAATATCAATCTCAAATTTTAAGAGAAGTTTCGGAAAAGTTAACCTCTATTTTAAGTAAGACAGATTTTATTTTAAAGTGGCTAGAAGATTGTCAAAATACTAAGCCTGTTTCTTATCTTAATATTCGAGAATCTTTTAGTGATAAATTTATTAAATTAGTAAAAAATAGTCTAGCAAATATATTAAATATTGGGATAATTGAGCCTAGTTTTATTAGTGGTAATATGCTAATTATTCCTCTTAAAAATCGCATTTTAAAAGAAACCTATGAGATAAAAATTCTTCAAGAAATTAACCAAGACTTATTATCAAAATTAAGAATTATTAGCAAAAGCAACAGATATAATGATACCTTAACTACTGCAACAAATCTCGCTATTGAACTATTAGAAAAAATGAAGCAAGATGATATAATGACTAAATATATTCAACAAAATAGCCAAAAATTTGATCAATATTATGCTTTTCCTTTCCTCATTTTAATACATCCCCAAATTATTAAGGAATATTTAGCCACAGAAGCCGAGGAAAAATCAGGAGAAGAAAATAATTTTCGCTCAATTTTAGAATCTTATTTAAGATATATATTTCCCTTGCAAAATGTTTTACCTATTGGCTCATATTATCATGAGTTTCCTTTTTTATTATTTAATAGTTATACTTTTAATTTATTGCGATATAAACTATTTACTGACAAACAAATTTTTTCTTCAACTCATCTAAATATTTTGAATTTAATTTTATGTCAATCTGATTCTAATACTATTATCTAATATTCTGACTAGGATTTGTTCTGATTTTGATTTTCTTTTGTACAATAATTAATAAAAGATAAATTATGAATAAATAAATCATCACCAACAGTGGAATTAGCATACATCAATCCTCCTTAATTGATATTTTGGGTTATGTTAAATAAAGAAAATAATCAATACTAGATAGTATTAATAATAATATTTTGACATTGGTTGATAAAGTATATTTCTTTAGCTTGGCTAATCAAATAAAATTCTCTCTAAGATTAAATTTCTCAGATAAAATACATCCTTTTTACTGACAAGTTTTTATAAAGATAAAAATCTGAATTCACCACAGTAAATATGACTCATATTTGAAAAGATGATTTAACTACCTAGAGGCAAATTCATCGTTAAATATTAATGAGTTAATTTTTATCAGAAAACATAGCAATACCGTAGTAAATTAGATGACATAAGTTTATCAAGACATCTTTTATCTACAATAATCGACTCTCCAAAAAGTACCTGAGAGTTTTTATTACCAATAATAATAAAATAACATAGATTAAGACTTGTATGAAAGATCTAAAAAACTTTTTTCTTGAGGGATAAACCTTGAATTATCAGCATTTTTATGATTACTGCCTTCAAACCTGACAAAAAAATAACTGATTTACTCTCTCACTAGGGGAAATCATAGCTTAAAATAACAATAAGATATATTAACTTTCGTAAACTATTTTTATAAAAAACTACTTATAAATGACAACTGCAACCTCTCTATTTGCCCCCGTAGAAAATGATTTATCCCTGCTAATTAATAATTTAACCTCCTTGGTAGAAGCGCAACACCCCATTTTAGGGGCGGCCGCAGAACATTTGTTCAGTGCTGGGGGGAAAAGAATTCGCCCTGCTATAGTTTTGTTAGTGTCTCGTGCTACAATGAATGGTCAAGAAATAACTACTAGACATCGACGTTTAGCAGAAATAACAGAAATGATACATACTGCAAGTCTTGTTCATGATGATGTAGTAGATGATGCACAATTAAGAAGACAAGTGCCTACGGTAAATACTCTTTTCGGTAATCGCATTGCAGTATTAGCAGGAGATTTTTTGTTTGCGCAATCTTCTTGGTATTTAGCGAATTTGGATAATCTTCAAGTGGTTAAATTATTGTCGGAAGTTATTAGAGATTTTGCAGAAGGTGAAATTCAGCAAGGTTTAGGTTGTTTTGATACTGATGTAAGTTTAGAAAAATATTTACAGAAAAGTTATTTAAAAACTGCTTCTTTAATTGCGAATAGTGGTAAAGCGGCGGCGGTTTTAAGTAATACAGGAGAAGAAATCGCCAATAAAATTTATAGTTATGGGCGTAATCTTGGTTTAGCTTTTCAAATTGTTGATGATATATTCGATTTTACTGCCTCTGAAGAAGTTTTAGGTAAACCTGTTGCCTCTGATTTGGCTAGTGGAATTATTACTGCCCCTGTATTATTTGCGATGACAGAAAAACCTGCTTTGAAAATTTTAATTGAGAGAGAATTTAGCGAAGAAGGAGATTTAGCTCAAGGTTTGGAATTAGTCCATAATAGTAATGGTATCGAAAAATCTAGGGCTTTGGCTTTTCAACATAGTCAATTAGCTTTGCAAGATTTACAATGTCTGCCAAAATCTCCAGCTACAGACTCTCTTAAGGAGTTAACAGATTATGTTTTAAGTCGCATTAAATAAATATCTCCAGAAATTTTTATCTTTTCGTAGTAAGAGTTTTAACCCTGCTAGAGAAGATAGATGACTATATCGAAAAAAAAGGAAATAGTAATTTTAAGCCAACATTGGATTGCACGGGTTAAGATTATTAATTCCTCACAATTATACTTCCATAAAAAAATTTCAGAAATTTTGAAAAATAGTGCATAAATTCATAAAACGACACTGATAAGTAGATAAGGAAACCAAGTTTGAGGAGAATTACCTTAATCTACTTTATGAAAATGCAAAAACGCACTAATCTTGTGACGCAGTTTTCTTCCTTTCTCTATGTGAAAGAGGAATCCTCTTCTCTGATTACCTACTGGAAAATAACCCCAGAATTACAGCGAAATATGGAGTTGTTACTTAAACAACAGATAATTTGTGCTGAAGAAGATAAAATTGCCCAAGAATTTTTACAGTGGTTAAAAAATAATCAAGATCAACTTAAATATAAACATTTAATTGCTTATTTACAAGAATCTTGTTTTTTTGCTAGTAAAAAAGTCTATCAAAGATTGCAAAATTATTGGGATTTATTTACTTGGCTAGATTATTTTCAGTGGGCAAATTTATTAGTTTCTTCTCCTGTACAATTATTGTCTAAATATGATGGTAATTTTAAGTTTAAATTAACTACTTATGCCACCAATAAAATAGAATGCCAATTAATTGATCAAGCCTATAAATATATGGGGTGGGAAAGGGCTTCAGATTGGGGATTATTAAGACAATTAAATGTTTCTAATAGAAGAAAATGTTTAGAAAAAATAGGAGGTTTAAAAGGAAGTAATTTACAAAAATATTTACTTATTTGGGAATGTTTTAATCTTATTTATCAACCTCGTGTAATGAGTAAAAATAAGCAATTACAATGTCCCTCTTCTTCTCATTATACACAAATTAGTAATGAATATAATTTTCTAATTACTAAACAAGGTAATATTTTTTCTTCTATAAATTCAGATGATTGTGAAGCAATTTTATTAAGTTGTATTGATTTTGCTCGTCAATATTGTAACCCTCGTACAATTATTTCTGATAAATATCTTGATAATTTAAGTGAAGATATGAGCCTAGATTTTCAAGAAGAAAAAGATTATCAGCAGACACAATGGGATTTAGTTAATAATATTTTAACTACGACTTTCTCTCAACTTACTATGGCACAAAAAATTCTATTTTACTTATGGAAAGGTATAGAAATAACTCAAATAGAAATAGTATTAGTTATGTCTAAAAACTATCCTAATTTTGTTACTCAACAGTATCAATTAGCTAGAGAAATTAAGTTAGTGAGAAAAATATTACTAGAATCTCTCATCGAAAAAATATTAGTTGAGCAAAAAGTTAAGTTAACAAAAGCAAAAATAACTGATTTTAAAACACCTTTAGATAGTTGGTTACAACAACATTGTAAACAGTTTTTATCGACTAAAATATCTTGTATATATGAGTCTTTATCTATGGAAGAAAAAGAAAATATTAAGCAGTATTTAATCAATAAAAATTGGAGTTTTAATACTAAAATTGATAATCAGTTTTGTCTTAAAATTGCTAATCTTTTTCAAGAGAATATTCAATTAGAATTCAATTTAATATTTCCTGAAACTGAGCATATAAAAGTTAGTTTTATTCATTTAATTGAAGAATGGATGACTAACTATACTCATCTTTTAATCAATAATAGTTAATTTTCAAATCATGACTCTTGTAGATAACAAAAAAATTAATATTATGTCTTTAGATTTATTTACAGCTTTTAATTCTGAGCATTTATGGTTAAAATTTTCTCCAAAAGATTTAGCAAAAGCCCAGGAAATTTCGGAAAGTTGTTCTCTTAATGGAGGCAGACATCAAGCTATGTTAAATGCACTTTCTTCCCTCTGTTTATTAAAATGGTTAAAAATAACTTATCAAGAGGTTAATGACATTAAATTAGAGTTAGATAATTATAATTTATCGACTATGTGGGAATTTGTTAATGGCACTCCTATTGTTATTAATAATAATTCTACTCGTTTAATTTTATTACCTCAAGAAAGTGATGATTTAACTGAGTTAAATATTTCTCAAGAATGGGTAGATATTCCTCGTTTTCGTGGAGATTATTTTTTACCTGTACAAATTAACTTAGAAAATGGTTGGTTAAGATTTTGGGGTTTTATTACCTATGAAGATATTAAAAATTCAGGTATCTATGATGATACTTTTTATCAATATATTTTATCTGAATATTTAGTGGAAGGAGATATTAATTTATTATTTATATTTGAAAAATATGCTCTTTCTTCTAAGGCTAAATATCAACCTTTACCAATATTATCAGATTCTGAAAAAAACCATTTATTGTTACAATTAAGACAAGTTAATAGCCTAACAGTACGTCATCATTGTAATTTTATCCAGTGGGCAGCAATATTTAGTGATGATGTTTATCGTCAACATCTTTATCAACAATATCAACCCATTAGTTTAGGCGCATGGCTACATCATAATTTTAATCAAGCCTATACCCAAGGATGGCAACATTTTCGAGATTTGGCACAAAGTCTTGAGTTGGTAAATGATTTTCCTTCTCTTCCTCCTAATGGTATTGTTATGCGTTCAGGAGAAATTAATCTACAATATATTTATGAGCTTCATGATGAACAACAATTGAAGTTCGCCGCACAACGATTAAGTATTCTTTCCCCTGATAGTATATATAAACATCAAGCACTACAGGCTCTTAACTATATCATGAATAAATCCCATGATGATGAGACTCGTTGGAATGCTGCCGAAGGTATCTGGCGTTTAGAGCCTAATAATCCTAATGCTGGGTTATGGTGTGGTAAGCGCATTAATCTCGGTGTTGATGTCAATGGCTTTTCTTTAGCTTTAGTTATCGGTTTATTGCCTAAGTCTGACACTGAAAATAGTATCTTTTTCCGTCTTTATGGTATTAATGATTCTTATACTTTACCCCCTAATCTTAAAGTTAATATTATGGATGAAAATACTCATATCTTTAAACAGTTAGTAGCTCGTGTAGGCGATCGCTTACTACAATATAAATTCTGGGGTAAAAAAGGTGAGTATTTTTGGATACAAATTAACTGCGGTACAACTAATTTAAGTGAGGGTTTTATTATTTAATGGATAATTATAAATTTCTATCAATTATGTGACTAAAACCTAATACCTGATACCGAAAACTTGTTAAAAGGGAAGACTGCCTAAAATTCCCTCCATTTTTTTGTAAATTTCCATTAAGCGATCGCCATTAAGATGAACTTCTGTGGTAGGGTAATTTTGGGCTACTTCCATGATACTGAGATTATTGTCTTTTAAAGCAGATGTAACTACAGCGCCTCGTAAAGATTCACGACTAGCTTTTTGAGTAGGAGTAGTAATTACCTGTGCAAAACCATCTAAAATAAATTCACCGAATGGATTATTTAAAATTTTCGATAACATTACCCCATTGACAGGAATTTTTCGACAAAGAGTATTTTTGACATTTTCAGGTTTTTGATTTGCCAACCTCAAAAAATAACTTAAAGCCGAAGAAGTTTCTCCCGTTTCACAAAATACCGTTAAATCTTCTACGGGGATAGATTGGTGCAACATACTATATTTTAAAATAATTTCCTCTGCCGCTATAGCTTTAGAAAAAGGAATCAAGACAAAAGTTAGAAAGATGGAAAGAAACAGACAATAACGAGTTAAAGAAAACATCTACAATAGTTGATAATAATAATTAAATGTACCTGAAAAGACGAAAATCTTATCAAAAAGTTCTTGACAATTAACAATTAAAAATTAACCACAGACAATTAAATTTTATTAATATTAATATCTAAGGTTTTTTCACACTAATTACTAATTTTATGATTTAATTATGAAGAGTCCAAATTCTGCTATTATGCAGTCCATCGAAGAATTAAACTATCGAGTTACCATAGGGGATGTTGCTACAAAATCAGGGTTAGATGTAAAAATTGTGCAACAAGAATTATTAAATATTGCGGCAGAAACTAACGGTAATTTACAAGTAGCAGAAACAGGAGATATAGCTTACTTATTCGCTCCTAATTTTCGCAGTATTTTAAGAAACAAATATTGGCAATTGCGTTGGCAGAAATGGTTACAAAAAGCATGGCAAATTATCTTTTATTTAATTAGAATATCCTTTGGAATTTTACTGGTTTTTTCTATTATTTTAATAATAATAGCTATTGTGATAATTAATAGTAAAAGTGATGATGATAATAATAACAGTAACTCTGGAAGACAAGGAGGAGGATTTTTCTTTCTACCCCGTTTTTGGTTTACCCCTGATATTTTCTGGATATTTACCCCTAATTATCAACAAAGACGTTATCAAAGACAACAAAGTAATTCCTCTGAAAATGAGCTTAATTTTTTAGAATCAATTTATTCTTTTCTTTTTGGTGATGGTAATCCTAACGCTAATTTTGAGGAGAAACGTTGGCAAGGAATAACTACAATAATTGAGAATAATAATGGTGCTATCATAGCAGAACAATTAGCACCTTATTTGGATAATATTGATATTTATAATGAAAAAGACGAAGGTTATATTTTACCTGTTTTAATCCGTTTTAATGGTTATCCTCAAGTATCAGAAAAAGGAGAGATTATTTATTATTTCCCCCAGTTGCAAGTTAAAGCAGAAAAAAGAGAAAAAATAGCCGTTTCTCGTTATTTAAAAGAAAATTTATGGCAATTTAGTTTAGCGACTAGCACACAAAAAATATGGGCGATCGCTTTAGGTGCTGTTAATATAGTATTAGCTTTAGTATTAGGCTCATTATTAACCCCAGAAATAGCCCAAGAAAGAGGAGGTTTGATCTTATTTGTTGACTTTCTTTATCCTTTATTATTAACCTATGGTATCAGTTATTTAACTATTCCATTAATTCGTTATTTTTGGTTACAAAAGCGAAATAATCAAGTAAATAAAAGAAATTATAAGAGGGAAGAAAGAGCAAATCTACTGACATCAAATCAAGAATTAGAGTTAAAAATTAATTATGCTCAAGAATTTGCAAATCAAACAATTATTACTCAAGAAAATTTAGCTTATTCTACGGAAAAAGATTTATTAGATCAAGAATTAGAACAAAGAGATAAAATTGATGAACAATGGAGAAAAAGACTTGAAAATTGATTATTTTAAGTACTTATCACTAATTAATAATCCTAACATTTAAACCATTATTTTTTAGAGATTGAGATACTTCTTCGGCTTTTTCTGAAAAACTAAAAACACCTACTTGCAACATTCTTGTACCTTGAAAATTAGTGAAAAATGCTTCAGGATATAGGGATTTTACTTGAGATTCTTGATTTTTATTATCAACTTTAACTAAAACTTTATAAATATTATTTGTTTTGGTTGTAAGAGAAGATATTGTAGGTGAAGTAATAGGATTTGAAGGAATTATTTTAGAGTTTTGAGAGTTATTTTCCTGTGGAGTAGAAAAGACTAAAATATCATTTAAACTTCTTCTTTTATTAACAGAATGAATAGTCTCACTATTAGGATTATTATTAATTTCTAGGGGAGTTAAATTGATATTTCTGGGAGTGTTATTAACATTATTACTAGAATTTATGAGTTTTTTTTCCTCTACATTATTAGGAATTTCATCAAGAGGAGAAAAATTCGTTGACGGCATATTATTGTTGTCATTATCTATAGCAAAATTATCATTTTGTTTACTATAAGGTTGTGATAAAGGAGGTATATTTGGTAAAGTCTGATTAGATTTGATTAAATTTCCAGAAACTACAGAGGGAGGATTAGGAGTGGGATTACCATTAACAAATATTTCTCCCATGGTGTAATTTTGATTTTGTGTGGGAAAACTTTGATTATTATTAGTATTAGAAGGAAAATTTGTGTTGATTGATTGTGATTTTATTGGCATTGTGCCACTACCAGAATCATTATAAGGATCGATCATAATTTCTGTGTTTGCTGATACCATCCCACATTGATTTATTAAGGTAAAAAAACTGACACTAGCAATAAATGAATGTATCAAACAATTAGGCAATAATTTATAACTTAAACATTGTTTGGATTGGTTAATATTCATAATAATAAAATTTTAAAAATTTTTGGGATAAATAATTATAGTTGATAAAATCGGATTTGTGAATATTTACTAAAAAGCTCTAAAAAAACAAATTAATTATTTTAATTTAACCTAAAAGAACAAGGAGAAGATGATAAATATTTATATCAAGCAAGACATTTAATTGAGAATTTTGTTGCCAGATTGAAACAGTATAGAGCAATGACTACCAGATATGATAAACGAAAAATATTTTTTCTGGGTGAATATTTATTTAGCTTCAATCATAAATCTGGCTTAATTGATAACGCACTCTAGGAGATAGTAATTAGGGGAGAGGGGAGATAGTAATTAGGAGATAGTAATTAGGGGAGAGGGGAGAGGGGAGTAATGAATAACTCAAATATTTTTATATTTAACGAAAATGATGATCATTTGTGTCCAATAATTGGTAAATTAACCTAAATATTGATATAACTAAAAAAAATAGTAAAAATGAAAGCATTAGTAATAGGCGGTGACGGTTACTGTGGTTGGGCGACTGCATTACACCTCTCCAATAAAGGTTATGAAGTAGCTATTCTTGATAGTTTAGCTCGTCGTCACTGGGATGACAAATTAGGTGCACAAACTTTAACTCCCATTGCTTCGATTCAAAAACGGATTCAACGTTGGTATGAGTTAACAGGGAAAAAAATTGAATTATTTATCGGTGATATTACTAACTATGATTTCTTAATCAAAGCTTGTCGTAAATTTGAGCCTGAATCTATTGTACATTTCGGCGAACAACGTAGCGCTCCTTATTCTATGATTGATAGAGAACACGCTGTATTTACTCAAGTAAATAACGTAGTTGGTACATTAAATATTCTTTACGCTATCAAAGAGGAATTTCCTGATTCTCACCTTGTCAAGTTAGGCACTATGGGAGAATATGGTACTCCTAATATTGATATTGAAGAAGGTTATATCGAAATTGAGCATAATGGCCGTAAAGATATTTTACCTTATCCTAAACAACCAGGCAGTTTCTATCATTTAAGTAAAGTACATGATAGCCATAATATCCATTTTGCCTGTAAAGTATGGGGTATTCGTGCTACTGATTTAAACCAAGGTATCGTTTATGGTGTCTTAACGGAAGAAACTGGGATGGATGAATTACTCATTAATCGTCTCGATTATGACGGAGTTTTTGGTACTGCTTTGAATCGTTTTTGTATTCAAGCAACTATCGGTCATCCTCTCACAGTATATGGTAGTGGCGGACAAACTCGTGGTTTACTTGATATTCGTGATACTGTTCGATGTATGGAACTTGCGATCGCCAATCCAGCAGAAGCAGGAAAATTCAGAGTATTTAACCAGTTTACGGAGTTATTTAGTATCAATGATTTAGCCCACATGGTACAAAAAGCGGGTGCAACTATGGGCTTAAAAGTAGAAGTTAAAACCATAGAAAATCCTCGAGTTGAGTTAGAAGAACACTATTTTAACGCTAAAAATACCAAATTATTAGACTTAGGTTTACAACCTCATTATTTATCGGATTCTCTTTTGGATTCTTTACTTAACTTTGCCAATAAATATAGAGATAGAGTTGATTTAGAGCAAGTATTACCTAAAGTTTCTTGGAGAAGATAAAATCTCAAATTTATTCCTAAAGTTTCATTATCATTGAATAAGGGCTTAATATTAAGCCCCTACAGTATAAAAAGTTTTTTTATTCTCAAATTTTAACTACCTTTTTGATCTTATCTTTTTTTCTTTTTCTCCTTTGATTTGAGTCGGGAAAGAAAAATTTAATAGACCTTTTGCAAAATAAAAAGTAAAATTAATTGGGATGGAAAACGTTAATTTCTTAACTGTTACAGTCGAAGGAGAAGTCACCCTCTCGCACTCTGATTTAAAACTGTATGTGCGACTTTCACCCCATACAGCTTCTAAATTACAAAGTTTTTGCCAGGAAGAGAAATTTCTATTTCCTTATTTGGTGAGTTTTCACAGCTATATCTTTTACCTCAAAAAGGGTTCAAAATCATAAACACGGCTAATTATCCCCAAATTTCTTTGTAATCCGTCCTTTCTTTGTCTGCATATCTAGGAAATTACTCCCAGCATTGGCTTTTAGAAGCATCCTCTCCCTTTAATGGCTTACGGATGGTTTCCTACTATATTATTTATAGAACCACTAAGGGTTACTTCGTTCCTAATCATCATTGTCTGTAAGAAGTCTAATGATATTTACTCCTAATTCCTCATTATTGGTAACATAGACTAAGCAAATTTTTGGTATCTTGAGAATGACTCATTTTTTTACCCTCCCACAGATAAATATTAATAAAATTGAAAAAACTATTATCTTATTTTTAGTCTCAGTATTTTTTATTGTTTTTCTTCACCCTCAGCAAGTTATCAGTCAATCATCTTTCCCTGAAATTAGAGGAGTTTGGCTAACTAAAAATGATACTGATATATTATTAGATCGTTCAGGGTTAGAAAATAGTTTAAGAGAATTAGCGGATTTAAACTTTAATACTATTTACCCTGTAGTTTGGAATTCTGGTTATGTTTCTTATCCTAGTGAAGTGGCAGAAAGAGTTGGCATTCCTCCTCTGGTGCGCTCTAGTGAACATAATAAGAATGTAATTGGTGATATTGTTGAAGAAGGACATTTAAAAGGATTATTAGTAATTCCTTGGTTTGAATTTGGTTTTATGACACCGCCATCTTCCGAATTAGCCATCAAAAATCCTCGATGGATAACGAATCGCCGAGATGGAAGTAAGATAGGTGAAAGTGCTGGTGGTTCAGTGGTTTGGTTGAATCCTTTTCATCCCCAAGTACAACAGTTTATCATGGATTTAGTTTTAGAAATTATCACCAAATATCCTGTAGATGGTATTCAATTTGATGATCATACTGTATTACCTAGAGATTTTGGTTATGATCCTTATACTGTAGCATTATATAAACAAGAAACAAAAAAAGATCCTCCAGCTAACTTTAAAAATGCCGATTGGGTGAAATGGCGTGCAGATAAAATTACTGATTTTATGGTGAGATTGAATAAAGCCGTTAAAGAAAGAAAACCATCTGCTATTTTTTCTGTCGCACCAAATCCTTATCATACTGCCTACAATATCTTTTTACAGGATTGGCATAAATGGGTAAATTTAGGCATTGTGGATGAGTTAATTATCCAAGTTTATCGTCCTGATTTAAAAGCATTTGTCAAAGAATTAAACACTCCACAAATACAATCTGCTAGACAAAAAATTCCTACTGGTGTAGCCATCTTAACAGGATTAAGAAATAAACCGACTCCCATTACTTTAATTGAGGATAAAGTGCGACAGGCAAGACGATACCGTTTAGGAGTAGCTTTTTTCTACTATGAAACTTTATGGGAAAATACGACTACCGAAAGTGATGATTTACGCAAAGCCGTTGTTAGAGCATTATTTTTTAATCCTCAACGACGAAATTAACTAATTTTTTTCCATTTTTTCAACAGATAAAGAATTACATAATAAGCAACAAAACTAAAACACAAACCAACAATAAAAGAGCCTAATAACAGGGTAGTAGTAATTTCTGTACCTAAATCACTAATTTGTTTTAAAGAATCCCAACTAAATTCTATGTGATGATTATCAATAAAAAAACTCAAACAGAATTTACCGACTTGAAAATTAAATAAAAATAAAGGAACATAAGTAAAAGGATTACTAATCCATGTACCAATGATGGCGGTAAATTTATTACCCTTGAGAATAAAAGCAAAAATTATCGCCATAACAAATTGTAAGCCCATAAGGGGAAAACATCCTGCAAAAACTCCCGCAGCAAAACCCCTAGCAATTTTGTGAGGATTTTCTTTTAATCTCAATAATCGCAACTTATAATAATGCCAATATCTTTTTATTGATAGTGATTTTCGTCTTTTCTTCACATTGTGTTGCATTAAGTTTTTATCATATATTTGATAATTTTATTAATCATTCACTAATTTTATGATTACATTCCAGACATAGTTGATACTTAGTTAAGATGTTATTTATCACTAATTGTTCATTATTAATTATTCTATGAATAGTACTCAAATTCCTCTGTTTCCTCCTCGCAGTTTAGAAGAATTAGTCGCTGATATTAAAATTTTAACAGCTGAAATTCAGGAGTTATATTGTCAAGATAATTTTCCTTGGATTATTGGTTATAGTGGCGGAAAAGACAGTTCTTGTATTGTACAGTTAATTTGGAATGCCATCGCAGGTTTACCCGTTGAAAAACGCCAGAAAAAAGTTTATGTCATCACCACAGATACTTTAGTGGAAAATCCGATTGTTGCCCATTGGGTAAAAGGTTGTTTAAAACAAATGGAAATCGCCGCCTTTGCCCAACAAATGCCTTTTGAGCCTCATTTACTAACTCCTGCGGTTAAAGATACTTTTTGGGTGTGTTTGATGGGAAAAGGCTATCCTGCACCTCGTCACGGATTTCGGTGGTGTACCGATAGAATGAAAATTCAACCAGCAGATAGTTTTATTAGGGAAAGTGTCCGCAATAATGGAGAAATTATCCTTGTTTTAGGGGTTAGAAAAGCCGAGAGTGTTACTCGTGCTAAAAATATGGAAAAACACGCCAAAGGTAGATTTCGTGACCGTTTAAACCTTAATTCTCGTTTACCTAATTCTTATATTTATACTCCTATTGAAGATTGGCGTACTGATGAAGTTTGGTTATATTTGTTACAGTGGCAAAATCCTTGGGGAGGAGATAATCAAGATTTATTCGTTATGTATCGAGGCGCTACTGCTGATAACGAATGTCCTTTAGTAGTTGATACTTCAACCCCTAGTTGCGGAGATTCTCGCTTCGGTTGTTGGGTATGTACTATGGTAAGTAAAGATAAATCGATGGAGGCAATGATTCAAAACGATGACGAAAAAGAATGGTTACAACCTTTATTAGATATTCGCAACGAATTGGATATAAAAAATGATCGAGATAAACGAGATTTTCGCCGTATTTACGGAAAAGTAGAGTTATTCGAGCGTAATGTAGATGGTGATACTTCTATTGAGCCTATTCCTGGTCCTTACCTTAAAAAATGGCGCGAATATTGGTTAACAAAGGTATTAGAAGCACAAGTCAGTATCCAAAAATTTGCACCTCCAGAATTTCAAAACATTGAGTTAATCACTACGGAAGAATTAAGCGAAATTCGTCGTATTTGGTTAGAAGAAAAACACGAATTTGATGATAGTTTACCTCGTATTTATAAACAAATTACGGGAAATGACTTTATAGATCCTCGTATTGGTGCTAATAATAGTTTACTAGGCATTGAAGAATGGCAAATTTTAGAGGAATTATGTGAAGATGAAATGCACTTAGAATTAATGACTAAATTACTGGATACTGAGCGTCAGTTTTTCACTAAAATTCGTCGTATTGGTATTTATCAATCCTTAGAAAAATGTTTTGAAACCAGTTCACGATCTAAAGAAGAAGCCATCGCTAACGCTCATTATATCAGAGATGTTAAAAATGCAGCAAAACAAGGAGACATTAAAACCTTACAACAAAAACTTACCTGGGGAAATTTAAAATATGCTCACCAAAAAAAGGAGGAATTAGAAGAATAAAAAATTAGGATTCCTTACTCTTTCGGCATGGCGGCAAAAATAGCATCACCATCGATAGTTACAATAATATCACCATTTTCTTTAATCCAATATCCTCTCAAAAAAGGTGCTAAATCAGGAGTAACCGCCGAAGCTGGAGGAGAATGTAACTTGTCAGTGTCGCAAAATTCAATATCATTAACGTCACTCACAATTAATCCCACTAAATCCCCCGAAGATCTATTTTTACGATCTTGTGTACTAGGATGAATAACCACCGCTTTATGATGAGAAGAAACCACCGATTGTTGATACCAAGGGGTAAAACCTAAAAGTTGCCCTAAATCAATCATCCACACAATTTCTCCTCGCCAATTATAAACACCAATTACCCAAGAAGGCATTTCTGGAATAGCAATAATTTGTCCGAAAGGAATTTTTAACACTGCTGCAATTTCTGATAGTGAAATCATTAAATTTGTATCAGGTAACAGCACAAATCTTAAAAACTGTTGTCTTTCGGAGACTAAATTTTTTCTTTGAGAGGAGAAAGGAAGTATTTGTTCACTCATAACTCGAAAACTGTCTTTTATGTTAATTTTTTAAACCTTGAATAACAGGGGAAATTGATTCACCCTGAAATAAATTAGTTATGTAACTATTTGATTAACTTTTTCACTGCTGAAAATAATTCATCTTTATCCACAGGCTTGGGAATATAAGCATCAGCACCTTGTTTCATTCCCCAAAATTTATCCATTTCACTGCCTTTAGTAGAGCAAATAATAACGGGTACTTTTGCTGTATTTGCTCCAGCTTTTATTTCTCTACATACTTCAAACCCGCTTTTACCGGGTAAAACAACATCGAGGATAATCAGATCTGGAATGTTACTACTAAGTTTATCTAGTGCTTCTTCGCCACTTTCCGCCGTAGTAACCGTTATACCTAATTCTTGTAAATAACTAACTAATATTTTTCTTTCTGTAGAAGAATCATCTACAATCAGTGCATTTCCCATAAGTTTAAATCTCTATTTATTATATAGCAGAAAACGAGTTGATTAGGACATTATCAAAGCCTAAGAAGTAATTATAATCTATATTTATCCTTTGTCCTTTGTCCTTAATTTATTTGTTAATTGATTAAGATACCGTTAGTTTTAAATGTTTCCGAATTGTATCTAACACTAGAGCCGTATCGACTGGTTTACTAATAAAATCCGTAGAGCCCACCATTTTAGCTCTTACTCTATCTACTAAACCATCATTTCCTGTCAAAATGACGATAGGAGTATGTTTGAAAAAAGTTAATTTTCTTAATTGACTACAAATTTCATAACCATTAGCATTAGGCATGATTAAATCTAAAAAGATTAAGTCTGGTTTTTTTGATAGTAAAACAGCAATGGCGCGTAAAGCATCATTAACACCAATAAAGTTATAACCTGCGGTGGTAATAATTTTTTCCATAGTTTGACAAATTAAAGGACTATCATCAACACAAGCAATGGTAATTTTTTGATTATTTAAGGCTTGATCATCAAGATCGTTATGTTGTGGAAGTTTTGGCGGTTCAATATCTGATATTTCGATCAGACGAACTAAACCCCTTTGAACATAGGGTAATAGAGAACGAGTGACAGTAACCACATCTCTTTTCATTCTCACGGATAAATCTCGAAGAGTTTGTTGCCCGTCTAATAATTGACTTAGGGTTTGATAAATTTGGGGGTTTGTTTGTTGTTCTAATTCTTGAGGTTGGGTGATAATGGGGGCCATATCTGGAGATCGATCCGCAATCTTCGCTGTTTGCCACCCTTGCCATCCTTTTTGTGCTTCTATAATTACTTGTTCTGCATCGATTAATACCAAACGAGTGGAAAAGGGTAAATTTTTATCCGCTTTGAGTTCACAAGTAACCTGCATTGCTTGAGTAACATCAAATAGTACCTCTACAATCGTTTGACGAATCATTTTTGCAGCTTGTTCTAGGCTAACTTTTTGTTGTTCAACCCAGAAGCATAATAATTCATACTCCCAACAGTTATTATGATCATCTAATTCTAGGCGATCAACATCTCCTTGAATAGAAGTCATGTGAGAAGGGATATGAGGCAGATAAGCTACCAAATTACGGCGCCATCGTCTAACGGGATGATTTCCACCAGTGGCATAAACCAGTCGTCCTAAATAAAGATAAAATACCCATTTAGTTTGTCGTGGGCCTGTCAGCAAAAGTTGACCACTAAATCGAGGTTGTTTGAGATTTTCAAAAAAACCCGTTTGTTTTAAAGCGGTAAATTCTTTAAAGGGTATAGGATTAGACGTGTTTTCGCTAGAAGTCATTGATTCCTACTCAATTATATATACTGACAAATCGATCTAATTATCTTAGGTTATCATAATTATGAATGAATCATCACTTATTCGTCAATAACTTTAGGAGATAGGAGATAGGAGATAGGAGTTAGGAGATAGGAGATAGGAGATAGAAAGGAAAAGGGGAGTTAGGGAAGAATGTTGAAGAATAATCTATCAACTCATTTTTTTAACCTGATACCTGATACCTGACACCTATTAAAACTTGACAGGTTAATGAGTGCCTCATGTCAGTTAAACCAGCTCAAAATTGATTGACTTATATTTTATATTTCAAAATGACATTGACTATCAAGGGCTTTGGCTAATAATTTCATATACTGTCTATTATCAATAATATAAGAACCAAATCTTTCAAGGTGGGGATTTTGCATTTGAGCATCTAGTAATACAAATTGTTGTTTTCGCAAATGTTCTACTAATTTAACCATAGCGACTTTAGAAGCATCGGGAATATTAAAAAACATCGATTCCCCAATAAAAGCACCTCGAATAACAATACCAAGAATACCTCCTGCTAATTGATCATTTTGCCAAGTTTCAAAACTATAAGCCCAACCAGTGCGATTTAATTCTAAATAAATATCAATTAATTCTTCAGAAATCCAAGTAGTTTCTCTATTAGCACAACCTTGACAAACTCCTAAAAAATCTCGATTAATAGCTACAGAAAAATTATTTTTATTCAAAACTCGTTGTAAAGATTTGGGATAACGAAAACGCTCATCTAAGGGGATTAAAGTTCTTTGGTCACTAGAATACCATGCTAAAACATTGTTGTCATCGGCCATTAAAAAATTACCATGGGCGTATCCTTGAATAATAGAGGAAATATCTATCATAACTAATGAACCAAATATATATAATTTCTAATAAAGGAAACATATAATAATATTTAATCATGTCTCAACCTATTCCTCCTATTGTCTTACCTCCTGTAACAAATCCTGATGTTGAACAAACATGGCTTAAAGAGAGTTTACATAAATGGTTAAATGAAGAATTTATCCCTGAAATTATCAATGAAACCATTGCTTTAAGGGCAGCTCAAATCTTTATTCGTCAACGGTTAGAAGGAGAAAACGATCTCGGTTCATTAGTGATTGCGATTGTAATGGAAATGCAATCTTTTGATTTTCAGAAAAGTTTTTATAGTGAATTTGCCATCGCCAATGCTGTTAGTGATTTAATTCTTAAAAGTTTAGGCATTAACACTTGTTGTGGCGAAAGCTAGAAAAATAATTAGGAATGAGAAATTTTTGTTTTTGATTTTGAATTATTAACCGTCAAAATTAATTAAGTTTACATTTTTAATACTGCGTTTAAGTAACCCTGTAAGGACTTTCCCCGGTCCTACTTCTATCACTTCTGAGATGCCTTGTAAGGGCAATTCTACCATGATTTCTCGCCAACGAACCCCCCCCGTCATTTGTGCAATTAATCGTTGTTTAATGGTGTCTGCGTCATGGGTGGGAGTAGGATCAATATTACTTAAAACTGGGATATTAGCAGTATTAAAAGTAACTTTTTCTAAGATTTGAGTAAATTCTGAAGCGGCGATGGCCATTAATGGAGAATGAAAAGCCCCTGAAACCTTTAAAGGTATAGCTAATTTGGCGTTTATTTCATTTACGGCGAAATCTACTGCATTTGGTTCACCTGATATAACTACTTGACCATCACTATTATCGTTAGCAATGACTACATTTTCTGTGGCATTTATTACCTTTTCTAATGTCTGTCTATCAAATTTCATTAAAGCTACCATTTTCCCTCCTTCGGCTTTATCCATCAACTCCCCTCGTTTTTGCACTAACTTTAAGCCTGTAGCAAAATCATAAACTCCAGCAGCATAAAGGGCGACATATTCCCCTAAACTATGCCCTGCAACTAAATCAGGATTTTTCCCCTCTGCTTTCAATAAATCAACTAAAATAGTTTCGATGGTATAAAGACAAGGTTGAGTGTAAAGAGTACGAGACAAAATTTCTTCGTCACCCTGACATATTCCTAACACAGACCAACCTAAAATGTCCTCTGCTTGTGTAAATTTTTCTTGGGCGATCGCCATAGTTTGTAAGTTTACACCCATATTTTGAACTTGTGAACCTTGTCCTGGAAATACCCACGCTGTTTTAGTCATTTATGATAAAATTTTTCTCAAAGTGCCAACGCAATATTATATCATTTGAATTGTTAATTCTTAGATGTTATGGAATTGCCCCCTATATCCCCCAAATTTGGGGGACTTTTAACCGAATTTTGGTTAATACCCTTCAATTTTGAGGCGAGGATGCTTTTCAAACAGCTTCTTGATTCTTAATCTTTAATTCTTCATTTTTTATCATGATTCCTGAAACTTTAGAAGACTCTATTTTACAAGCAAAATCAGCGTTAAAAGTAGCCTTAGATAGCGGTTGTAATCGCCTTACCGTTGACTTAGTTATTCCTGAAATAGCCTTAAAAGCCCAGTATTTAGCCTTAGAATTTGCCGAATTTTTTAAAGATGAATATGGCATAGGTTTAAAAGTAATTTTTCCCGATACAGGTGCGGCTGCTTTGGCAAAAAGAGAATGGGGAGAAACGGATTTTAGAGTTACTGATATTGGGAGTAGTCGCACTCCTGTTGATATGAAGATTACCGAAACAGATCAACTTTTTTTGGTGGTTTCTCCTTCGGCCATAGAAGTTTCTTTGGTAGAAAGATTATGTAACCTCGCTGGCGATCGCCCTGTTATATTATTAATTCCTCAATTAGAAGACGTTTCCATCGTTGGCATTGGTTACGCCGCTAGACAATTAAGAGAGAGATTTTTAAGTATATTAGAATCTTGTTATTATTTTAGACCATTAGAATCCGCAGTAGTACTACGCACTTATCCTAATTTATGGCAAGTTTGGCAACAAGAAGAAGGAGAAGAAGACTATAAACTAATGGCGGAAGTATCACAAAAACCTTTAGGAGAAACATTAGATAGAATTTTAGCAGGAGAAAATGATGGAGATAGTAATCAAAAATCTAGTCTATCTTTAGGGTTTTTTGGCTCAATAAAAAGTTTCTTAAAAGCCTTAAGTAATTGATGATTAATCACTACTATTTTAAATATTTTTAGTAAAAAAATTAACCCATGTTATATTAACAGAAAACTCAGTTTTAATTCCTAATAATTTTAATTTATTATTAAAGTCCAATGACGAGAAGAAGATTGATATACTTGAGCATTATGCCAACCAATTTGCGATATTATTTCTTTTATTTCATCTAAAGTTAAGGCAGCGTTTAGAGAATCTTTAAATAACTTTTTTTGACGAGGATTATAGTCTAAATTGGCTTGTTTAACTATTTCTTCAATATCATTTTCTGATTCAGGACGTAATAAATCTCTAATTAAAATACTACCATTAGACTTAACAACTCGATCAATTTCTCTAAATAAATCTAAAGGGTTAGGGATATGATGAATTAAACTATTTGACATCACAATATCAAAACTATGATCATCATAGGGCATTTTTTTGCCATCAACTAAAGTTAAAGTAATTTGTTGAGATTTACCTGCGTTTTCAATATTTTTACTAGCTAATTTAAGCATAGATTCTGCTAAGTCAACGGCGATAATATGCCATTGCGGTTGTAAATTTGAGAGAATAATAGGAATTTGTGCTGTACCAGTACCAATATCTAATACTTTTGCTTTTTTTCCTTTTAATTTACTTGTTAATAAGGCAAAATCAGTATTAACATCAGTAAAGTTCATTTGATCATATTCATAGGCTTCTATATCATTATCCATTACTTCTGGTTCTAAAATGCGATCAATCATAATTTTAAGAATTAAGAATTTTTTACTATTAACTATAAAGGTATTATTCCACTAGGATTAAGGGGGAATAAATTACCATAATAATCTTTTTTTATCATGTTTAAATCATAGGTATTTTTTATGTATGATAAGTTATTAATATCATCTAAATATCTGCTCAAATTTGGATAATCTTTGATCATTTTTACGCTACATTTAAATAAACTATAATAAACTATATCAAAACGAATTAAAGTAGTAAATAACCGAATATCAGCTAATGTAAGGTTATTACCACATAAATAACGATTATTCGTCAAATTTGCCTCAATTTCATCTAATATCTTAAATAATCCTTTACAAGCCTCTTCATAAGCTGATTGAGTTTGAGCAAAACCGCAACGATAAACACCATTATTTATATGATGATAAATCTTCTCATTCCATGGATCAATTTCTATTTTTAAATCATCAGAATATAAGTTTAAATGTGCATTTTTAGCGAATTGATTAAACTCATTATTCAGTAAGATAATTATCTCGCTACTTTCATTATTAACAATAGTTTTTGTTTTTTTATCCCATAAAACTGGAACGGTACAACGTCCTTTATAATTAGGTTTAGATAGTTGATAAAGTTGCCGTAAAGTTTGACAATTTTCAGAAGTATTTTCCATTATCCAACCTCCTTGATTCACCGCAGGAATAACAAAATTAACCTCTATAACATTTTCTAAACCTTTTAATGTCCTTACCATTAAAGTACGATGCGCCCAAGGACAACTTATACCAACATATAAACTATAACGCCCTGCTTCTGCTGTATAAATACTATCTTTTTCTTGACTAATCTGATGACAAAATTGACTTGATGGGCGATTATAACTACCTTTATCATTAGTAGGTGCTAAGTTTGACATCATCAATAACCATAATTTTTGCCAAATAAATCTACCCGTAACAATAAGAAAGGATGTCGGTAAAGATTGATTTTGTTTTGTCATGATCAATTATGCCCTAAAAGTGAAAAACCCTTGGGAGTCTTGCCATGTTTCGACCCCAAAGGTTTCTCTATTTAATTCTCTCACACCAGTAGTGGACTTTTAATCCTCTATGGTTGTTATTGTATCTCTTTTCTTTTTTTCTGTCAAGTCCTTAGAGAAATTTTTTAAATAATCCCCTAAAACTATTTAGGCATTGTGGACTTTCAAATTCATAAAACCCACATTCTACATACTTCAATAGAATACTAAAATAGATACACAAAGACATTATTTAATAATGTAACCTTACAGAAGGGTAGGTAATGGCAATGAATCCGATAAAAAAAGTATTTGTAGAATTAATCAAAAAATATCAGGAAAATTTGGATTTTAAAACCATATATATAGCTGATAGTGCCTTATATACAGCAAGAAATTTAGCAGAGGGAGAAAAGTAATTAAAAATGGGCAGTAAAAAGCATCAAAAACATCTGGTGTAGCTATTAGCAAGATTTATCGATTTATTTTGTTGAAGTTGGGATAAGATAATCTTGTGATGGTAATTTAATTTTTAATTGTGTCTAAAAAATGTCTAATTTTGAGAGTAATAATAATTGGGAAAAATCCTTTAATCAAGTCAGTGAAAAACTATTTGAACAATTAGAAAAAGATGAATATTTAATTTTACAATTAAAAGCAGAAAATAGTCACTTTCTTAGATTTAATAACGCTAAAGTAAGGCAAACAGGAATAGTTATCGATGGAGAAGTTTCTTTAAAGTTAATCTTTAATCAACGCAGTTTTTCCTCTGAATTTCCCTTAACAGGAGATGTAGAAATTGATTTACAAATAGCTTTAGAAAATCTAGCTTATTTAAGAACAGAAATTAAAATTCTTCCTCCTGATCCTTACATTGTTTTACCACAAAATCAAGGCTCATCCCATGAAATTTATCAAGGGAATTTATTACCTACAGATTCGGCTACCGAAATTATCTTAAATCCCCTACAAGGTATCGATTTTACTGGTTATTATGCTAGTGGTTCAATTATTCGAGCTAATTATAATTCTTTGGGGCAAAAACATTGGTTTGCTACGGACTCTTTTTTTGTGGATTATTCTTTAATTAATGATAATCATAAAGCTATTAAAGGTACTTTTTCCGCTCGACATTGGGATTTAGACAACTATCAACATCAAATTAATTATCATAAACAGGAGTTATTACAGTTAAATTTACCTATTCATGAGGTTAAACCAGACACTTATCGCACTTATTTAGCACCTGCGGCTATAGCTGATTTACTGAGTATGTTTTCTTGGGGTGGAGTTAGTGAGGCTTCTTTACAGCAAGGTGACAGTGCTTTGGCAAAATTACGTCAAGGAGAAAATCTCTCACCTTTATTCACTCTTAAGGAAAATTTCCATAGTGGTAATGTGCCTCGTTTTAATGATTTGGGGGAAATGTCTCAAGATGAATTACCTTTAATTGTCGAAGGTAAATTTATTAATAGTTTAATAAGTAGTCCCACCGCCGTAGAATATGGCTTAAAATCTAATGGTGCTAATAGTTTTGAAGGTTTGCGATCGCCAGAAATAGCTCAAGGAATGTTATCGGAAAAGGAGATACTCAAAGCCATCGATACAGGATTATATCTTTCTAATTTACATTATCTTAATTGGAGCGATCGCAGTTTAGGTAAAATAACAGGTATGACTCGTTACGGTTGTTTTTGGGTAGAAAAAGGGGAAATAGTGGCAACCATTAAAGATTTACGCTTTGATGAACAACTATACTCATTTTTTGGCAAGAATTTAATTGCTTTAACTGATTTTCGTGAATTTATCCCTCAAGTTAGTACTTATGAATCTCGCTCCTTAGGAGGTTGCTTAGTGCCAGGGGCGTTAGTGGATAATTTTACTTTCACTTTATAACAAAAAACAGTAGATAATGTTTGATTTAACAATTAATTTTATTTAATCGCATTCTATAAAATAATAAGTTAATTTCCCTCAAAATCGAGGGTTAGGAGGCAAAAATTCTTAACAACGCTCTAAAATAAATACATTACCTTCATTTCCTCTAGCAATGCGCAAATTTTCGTCTAAATAAGTTATTTCTAACCATCCTTGCGGATTATTTTGATTAAAATTACTTTTGCCGAAACTAAAATCAAAAGGAAAAAATTTCTTTCCCATTTCAATCCGATTAATTAAATTGGCAGGAGAAACATAACTTAATATTTTTTGTAATCCAAAAATAGAACGTTGAAACTTAATATTCACTCTTTTTGTCGAAACAATTTCAAAACTAGCCACTACACAAATTAATCCTTCTAACAAAGGTAAACCTTTAATTTCTGCGATGTTATAAATATTTGTGTTATCAGTACGAATACATTGATAAATTTCCCCTAATTGCACAAGAGGAAGATTATTTAAACTTAAAATATTTTTACTGGTAGTATAAAGCAATCGCCAATCACCTTGGAGTAATAATAAGTTATCAAAGACATTTACATTAGGGTTACAGTCTTCTAACTTTTCCACTGCCGTCAAAATTTTAATTTTATCTATCTCTGTGGCTAATAAACCTCGATTTTTGTTGGCAATGACTTCTAATAATTCTGTTTTTAAATTCATCATAATTTATCCCTTAAACAAATGCTATAATTACCTACTGCTCAAATTTTACTCTTAATCTTTATTATGAAAAATCCCGCTTTACATCAAGAAAAACGTTATGAACCAGCTCCTGTAATACCTTTAAAACAAGACGGTTCTCTTTTAGACTGGTTAAAAGAAAATAATCGCATTATTTACCGAGAAGAAAAAGAAGAAAAAGAAGAAAAAATTATCCCCAGTGTTATGCCTGAAGATGATGATATTTCAGATCTCATCGAAGGAGAAGAGGATGATTTTGATACGGATTTAGATGAAATGGATGTAGATTCCATTGACGATGATGATCTTATTTAAAGTTACCTTAAACGATATTAACATATTATATTAAATGGAATTTTTATGACAAAAAATAAAATAAGAATCGGTGTTTTAGGTTTTGGTGGTTTAGGACAAGCAGCTGCTAGAATATTACAACCAAAGTCCGAAATGTGTTTAGTAGCCGTAGCTGATCAAAAAGGTTATGCTTACAACATTAATGGTTTAGATTGTGATACTTTAATTTCTATTTACCATGAAAAAGGATCAAGTGGATATTTACCAGAATACGGTGTTTTAAGTAATAATAGCATTGCTGATTTGATTGCTCACGCCGATGTTGATGGTTATTTTTTAGCGTTACCTAATTTGCCTAATACTTTTATGGCGGATGTCACTCGTCAATTTATTTCTTCTCGTTGGCAAGGGGTTTTAGTGGATGCTTTAAAACGTACCAGTGCTGTTGAGCAACTATTAAAACTACAAACCGACTTAAACAAAGCTGGTATTACTTACTTAACTGGTTGTGGTGCAACCCCCGGATTATTAACCGCCGCCGCCGCCATTGCCGCTCAAAGTTTCGCCGAAATTCATCAAGTAAAAATTACTTTTGGAGTCGGTATTGCCAACTGGGAGGCTTATCGTGCCACTATTCGGGAGGATATTGCTCATTTACCTGAATTTAACGTTGATAAGGCTAAAGCCATGACTGATGCACAAGTAGAGGCTTTTTTAGATAAAACTAACGGTATTCTAACCCTCGAAAATATGGAGCACGCTGACGATATTATGCTTGAATTAGCTGGTATTTGCGATCGCCATCAAGTGACGGTGGGAGGCGTGGTGGATACTCGTAATCCGAAAAAACCTATTAGTACAAATGTAAAGGTAACAGGGCGAACTTTTGAAGGTAAAATTTCTACTCATACTTTTACTTTAGGAGATGAAACCAGTATGGCTGCTAACGTTTGTGGCACTGCCTTTGGTTATCTTAAAGCAGGAATTAAACTACATGAGCGTAATCTTAACGGTTTATTCACCGCCGCCGAAATTATGCCTTTATTTGTCAAATAAAATCTTTCCTGAAATCCCCTAATAGGGGACTTTTTTTGATATTCTTTCTCTAAAATTTTTAACTCAAATTAATCTAAGTTTAATATTAAAAACTAAAAAAAATAAGGCTTTAAAACTGATAAATAAACTTCTAGGAAAGAATAAAAATTATGATTAATCTTCCCCATAAAAAAATCGGTGTTGCAGTAATTATTAACCAGAAAAAAGAGGTATTAATTGATAAACGATTACCTACTGGTTTAATGGCGAATTTATGGGAATTTCCCGGAGGGAAAATAGAAGTAGGAGAAACAACTCAAGACTGCATCAAAAGAGAAATTAAGGAAGAATTAGGGGTAATAATTGAGGTAGATAATCATTTAATTGATATTACTCACTCTTATAGTGAATTTATCGTAACTCTATCTGTTTATTTTTGCCATATTATCACAGGAAAACCTCAACCTTTAGAATGTGCTGAAATTCTGTGGGTATCAATATCACAATTACATCAATTTGAGTTTCCTTCTGCTAATCAAGCCATTATTTCCGCTTTGGAAAACAGTAATAATTTTGCCCTTAATTAACCATAAAAAACGCCAGAAAAAATCTGACGTATGGAAGGATTATTAAATTACTTTAGACTTTTTGATAAGTTAGTTAAATAAGTTAAAATAACTAATTAACAAAAACTATTTAGAATAATAACTTTTCTCCGCTTCTAATTGAGCTATTAAAGTATTTTGCCCTTTAGATTTAGCTACTTCTAAACGATGCTCCAAAGTTTTAAGTACTGTTGTTCTGTGAGCTTGTCTTGCACTTTCAATATTTTGTGTATTAATCATCTTTTTACTCCTGATTTATTTGTTTTATTTGTAGATATTTATAGTTAGAATTTTTCTGTTTTAAACTAACTAAAAATAAGCATATTTAATATAATTACTATTAGATTCCAACTTGTTCAGAAGCTCTTTCTAACATACTAGCTTGACGATTTTGTTTTCGTTGGCGACTACCAACAGCTAATAAACGAGCTTGTTGACTAACTGAACCAATACAAGTAGTTTTTTTGTCTTCTTGTTGAGCGTTCATAATACCGCCTCCTCTAATTTGTAATGTTTTTAGATTCGAGGCGCGTTCCTTCAGAATGATGTTTCTTACTTCCGTCTGCTTTTACAGATGAACGATTTATCCTTACCCTTTTAATATAACAAAAAAGTATCAAAGTTGACAAACTTTTTTTAAAAAAGTATTTTTATTTTTAAACCAAAATGTAATTAATTATATTTTACTTTATCAAAAAACAAATTAACTCATATATTCTGACTATTGTGAACTACTCACACTGAATCGAAGATTACAGTGTTAGCTTCTAACTTCACAGGCTCATGCCCCAAAACTGACTTACGTCCGCCTTTTGGTCTTACAGTGCCTCCATTAGCAGAGACGGCTATTCCATCCGTCTTTATTATTCTAACGGTACTTAAACAAAACGATAAAAGAAATTAGGTTATAATTTTTGTATTATAACGTTTTTAGGTCAAAATGAAAGAAACAACATCTTCATCAATGCCACCATGTTTTAATCGCTGGTGTCAAAAAAT
>Ga0210044_10000341_pt1 | contig 70124 bp, 41 predicted proteins | sample CryGey13umfilter_2_FD_183959 | JGI IMG/M metagenome (GOLD analysis project Ga0210044, IMG submission 183959) | Groundwater microbial communities from aquifer in Utah, USA - Crystal Geyser 4/9/14 3 um filter (SPAdes) (version 2) | ecosystem: Environmental > Aquatic > Deep subsurface >... | reverse complement strand
CAACAAAACGATCCACCAGATGTTTACCACCACTGCCGACGCTGGTCAGGCCACTCTGGCGTACCATCGATTCAATGCGGTAGGCGCGAAACCATTCGCCGGTCAACTTCATCGCATGGATAAAACTGATGACAACACCCAACGCGAACATACCGAGAATAATCCAGGTGATACGTGTTTCGTCATGGCGGATAAACTCCATAACATTGGCTTTACGATACAACATCAAAAACACCGTGATGGCAGAAATCGCCCAGCCCATCCATAACGCAAAAGTATTCAGTGCACGTTGGTCTGGTGCTTTTTGCACGGTTGTTTTTGCCATATCAGGACCTCACAAATTGTATCAGCGGTGCTTGCAGATCGTCAGGAACATCCTGCCCCATCAACATCAGCAAGGTTGACGCCAGATGCGACAATCCCGGCTTAGTCATCAAATCATCCGTCTCAGAAGGCTGGCGCAATGAATAAGAGCCGTCATATGCCGGATCAAAAAGAATACAGGGAACCGGATTGATTGAATGTTTGGTTGATGCTTCCTGTCCGGTTTTTGTATTAATTAACATCTCTTCGGCATTGCCGTGATCAGCGGTAATGATGGCCCTGCCGCCGACTTTCTCCAATGCTGCGACAATGCGCCCGACAGCAGCATCGACAGTTTCAATGGCTTCAATGGCTGGTTTTATTTTGCCACAGTGCCCCACCATATCGGCATTGGCAAAGTTAATCATACCAAAACCGTATTCACCCGACTCAATCAGTGCCTCAGCTTTAGCAGCAATTTCCATAGCTTTCATGCGGGGATGATCGGCAAAAGAAATGCCCTGATCCGATGGAATCAGAATGTAATCCTCCATCGCAGCATCCAGGGGCTCACGGTAACCGCCATTAAAAAAGAAAGTCACATGCGGATATTTCTGGGTTTCGGTTAAGCGGAATTGTTTAACGCCCAAGGCAAGAATGCGTTTACCTAAGGGGTTTTCAACCTTGGTTGGCCCCATCAATTGCAGATCGGGAAGGTTCCGATCCTCATCATAGACCATCATACCGGCATAGCAGACATGCGGCCCGCGCCCCTGTTCGCCACCGCGCTGAAAGCCATTAAAATCTTCGAGTTCAAAGGCTTCGGTAATCTCCAGTGCACGGTCACCACGGAAATTCACCATCACCACCGCATCACCATCAACAATCTTGCCGATTGGCTGATCATTGGCATCCACCAGAACAAATCCGGGCAAATCCTGATCAACAATATCAGGAGTCTGTTGACGGAAATATTCGATAGCTTCCAGCATGCCATGGAAACGATATGCCGACTCGCCATGAACCATGATGTTCCAGCCAGCTTCCACCTTCGACCAATCATTGTCGCGATCCATAATAATCCGTTCGCGACCACCACCTGAAGCAAAGGCGTAATCGAATCCATCCTGAGCATTGATATAAGCAAAGGCTTCATAAATACGGGCAACATATCGCTCGGCGCTCTGAATACTGACATCACGGCCATCGAGCAAGGCATGGATACGCAGGCGCTTCACATCATGATCAAATGCGTGGTTCATCAGGGCTATAAAATGATCAATATGCGAATGAATATTACCATCCGACAACAGCCCCATCAGGTGTAATGTACCGCCCTGCTGAGATTGACGGGTCACCTGCTGCAAGGCTTCGGACTGATAAAAACTGCCATCCTGTATCGCCATATTGATCCGCGTTGGCCCCTGATTGAGGATCTTTCCGGCTCCCATGGTCAAATGGCCGACCTCTGAGCCTCCCAAATCCTTATCCGAAGGAAGGCCGACATATTTACCATGCGTCATCAGAGCGGTGTGGGGAAAATTCGCCCACAACCGATCAAACGTTGGTGTGTCAGCCTGGGCTACAGCATCTTCGCTGCCGCCATGCCCCATACCCCAGCCGTCCATGATTATTAGCAGGACTGGTGCTCCATTCGAAAAGCTCAGGTTTGACGTCATGTCTGTCTCCAAAAACAAAAAAACCCGGTAACCACTTGGGCACCGGGTTTAAATTTTACCACAAGGGTATTACTCGCCAGTTGAACGGCCTTTCATCGAAATATCAGATAAAATAAGCGGCAACACTAAACCCAGCACCGCAAACAATAAAAAAGCCGGAATAAAAGTTTCTAAATGCATTAAGTCCTCCCGTTAAAATCGAACCGGCTCACTGTAACCACGACATTCACTGCATGCAAGTGCTAATTCAGCTGCTAAGCTAGCATCCATGGAAATCGATTCAGTTATCGACTGGCAGTGCCTGGAGCAACCTGCCGAAGGGCAATGTGTACGCTTTGCATACGCATCGACACGGCAAATCGGAAGTAACGATTTCACTTTACAGGAAGAAGGTTTTGCCAGTCGTTTTCTGGGAGAGATTCGCGTCTGGAAAAATCACTGCCCACATGCCGGCAGTCCGCTGGACTGGATACCCGGCGTGTTCTTTTCAGAAGATGGGCAACACATTATCTGCCACACTCACCACGCCGTTTTTGACCCCGTTGAAGGAAATTGTCTGGCCGGACCCTGCCTGCGCGGGCTTTACCCCCTGCCGTTTCAAATCAACACTGAGCACACCATGCTTGTACCGGCCAAACTCTGCGAGACTTACTCCAGTGACTGAAGAATAGCCTCACAGGCTTTTTTAGCATCATCAAAAAGCATCATCGTCTTGTCCATGTAAAACAAATCGTTGTCCAGACCGGCATAGCCCGGCGACAGTGAACGCTTCACCACAATAATATGCTGCGCCTTGCCCACATCAAGAATCGGCATGCCATAAATCGGACTGGCCGGATCTGTCTTAGCCGCAGGATTGGTCACATCGTTGGCACCAATCACCAGCGCCACATCCGCATCCGAGAATTCCGAATTAATTTCATCCATCTCAAACACCAGATCGTATGGCACATCGGCTTCCGCCAGCAACACATTCATGTGTCCAGGCATGCGTCCGGCTACCGGATGGATAGCAAACTTCACCTTCACACCCTGTTTCAGCAATACATCAACCATTTCTTTAAGTGCATGCTGAGCTCGTGCAACCGCCAAACCATAACCCGGCACAATGATGACACTGCGAGAGTTCTGAATTAAAAATGCCGCATCTTCAGCTGAACCGGCTTTCACCGGACGCGAGCCAGCAGATTGTGAACTTACGCCGCCTGACGTGTCGCCACCAAAGCCGCCAAGTAACACGTTAATCAGCGAGCGGTTCATCGCCTTGCACATGATATACGACAGAATCGCACCACTGGATCCCACCAGTGCCCCGGCGATTATCAGCATATTATTACCCAACGTAAAACCGATACCGGCAGCCGCCCAGCCCGAATAAGAGTTAAGCATCGACACAATCACCGGCATATCTGCACCACCAATAGGTACAATCAACAATACGCCGAGCATCAGTGCAATTGCCAGCATCAGCAAAAATGGCAACCATGCCTGAGTCATACAAAAGATAACGCCGCAAATGAGCATGGAGATACCCAGAATCAGATTCACCCAATGCTGACCGGCAAACACCAGCGGCTTACCTGAAAGCAGCCCCTGCAATTTACCAAAAGCAATCAACGATGCGGTAAAGGTTATGGCACCGATAAATGTACCCAGGAACAGCTCGATACGACTGGCCATGTGCAATCCACCATCTATCGCAGCAATGCCGTAAGCCTGTGGATCATACAATGCCGAAACAGCAATCAACACGGCTGCCAAACCGACCATGGAATGCATAAAGGCAACCGTTTGCGGCATATGCGTCATTGGAACTTTACGTGCGGCTACACCGCCAATAATGCCGCCGATAGCAATAGCCATAACAATCCAGGCATAATTCTGCACCGCATCCAGCTGCAACGTCACCATAGCGGCAATGCCCATACCAAGCATGCCGAATGTATTACCACGCCGTGCTGAAACAGGGCTGGAAAGGCCTTTTAGAGCCAGAATGATCAAAATCGATGCGGCCAGATAGGCCATGGCCACCATATTTACTGATAACATGAGCTTGCTCCTACTGCCGCTTCTTGAACATGGCCAGCATGCGCTGGGTCACCATAAAACCGCCGAAAATATTCACCGATGCAAGACCGACCGCTATCAGTCCCAGCACAGTCGCCAGATTCATTTCCACCGGCCCGGCAGCCAGCAAGGCACCGACGATGATGATACTGGAAATCGCATTGGTGACACTCATCAGAGGCGTATGCAAAGCCGGTGTTACATTCCAAACCACGTGGTAACCGACAATGATAGCCAGCACAAACACCGTGAACGAAAACACAAATGGATCGACCGACGCAGCATGCGCTGTTTGCGTAGCATTCTGGGCTAATTCCTGAGCGTGATTCATGCTTTTTCTCCTTTGCCGCCTTTGCCAGCTTCGCCGCTGACAGCACTTTCACCAATCAGCTGTGGCTTACGGAACTCTCCCTGATGACACAGCAGGGAGCTCTCAATCACTTCATCATCAAGATTAATCGCCAATGTGGCGGTTTCCTTATCCAGCATCAGACTGATAAAATTCAGTAAATTCTTGGCATAAAGCTGACTGGCATCCGTCGCCATCAATGACGGAACATTGGTCACACCAACCAGCGTGACACCCTGATGCACAATCAGTTCATCGGCTCTGGTCAGTTTACAGTTGCCACCACCGGCAGCTGCCAGATCGATAATCACAGAACCGGGACGCATTTTTTCAACAGTTTCCGGCTTGATCAGTTCTGGAGACGGGCGACCCGGAATCTGCGCCGTAGTGATGATAATATCTGCCGCTGCACAGCGATCAGCCACCAGCGACTCTAGCTGAGCCTTTTCTTCCGCATTCAATTCACGCGCATAACCGCGCTCATCTTCCGCATCGACGCCTTCAAGGCGGATAAATTTTGCCCCCAAACTTTCCACCTGCTCTTTAGCGGCGGCACGCACATCAAAGGCTTCAATCATTGCACCCAGCCGCTTGGCCGTTGCAATAGCCTGCAACCCGGCCACACCAGCCCCCAGCACCAGTACTTTTGCCGGCTGCACGGTTCCGGCCGCTGTCATCAGCATCGGGAAAAAGCGCTGATAATACTCAGTCGCCATCAACACAGCCTTGTAACCGGCAATATTGGCCTGACTGGATAACACATCCATACTCTGGGCACGGGAAATTCGCGGGATCATTTCCATGCAGAAATAGCTGAGTTGGTGCTCATTGTATTGCTTCAGACACGGATTGGTAAACGGCGATGCATGCCCTGCCACCACGGCTCCCGGCTTGAGCTGAGCAATTTCATTTTCGTTCAGCGGCGCAACTTTCAATACCAGATCAGCATCCGAGCAAGCCGCCTTGAAATTCTCAGCCAGCGTAGCGCCAACCGCCGCATAAGCCGCATCAGGAAAACGGGCTGCCTCACCGGCCCCCTTCTCAAGCACAACTTCACAACCTGCTGCAATGAATTTTTTAACTGTCTCCGGTGTTGCCGCGACGCGCTTTTCGTGCGTCTGGGTTTCTAGAGGAACCGCAATGCGCATGGATATCTCCCTTTTCTACTACCCGATATTGCAATGTAGATTACAAGGCCTGTCGCCACGGGATAAACAAGGGCACAAGTTTAGTCGCGCTACTGTTATTTAGAAAGTATGAACATAATAGGGTTAAATTTTATCCAGCCTCAACTCTGCTTGTTGCAACTGTAAAAGCTTGCCCTGCGGCACTGGCACATCAATCAGTTCGGCTGCAGGCACAAACACATGCGCATATAAAATCAGATCATCACCGATGGCCTGTCCATTCCACTGTATCAAATCAACATCCAGTGTACGCGGCTTCCACGAGCCCTCAGAGCGATCACGTCCATAGTCATCTTCCAGAGCTTTACAAAATGCTACAAGCTCTTGCTGTACAAGATCGGTATCAAGCAGGCAACAGGCATTAAGAAAATCATCACCATCCATACCAATGGCTGCTGAACGATAGACTCCGGAAAAACGAATACCCGGAAATCTTAGGCGTAAATGCTTAGCAGCTTCATAAAGATAATATTCCGGCCGGATATTCGATCCAAGACCCAAAAGCACCTGATTCACCGAGACAACCTATTGACCGCGTTCGATCAGTACCGCCACATTCTCGCTGCCACGCACCGCGCCCGGCTTACTCAACTTCAAGCGCACCCAGGGTACTGAGAATTCATGCATCACGATGTTTGCACAATGCTCTGCCAACGCCTCAATCAAGCCGAATTCAGACTGCTCGACAAAAGAAATCAAACGTTTGGACACAGCTTTGTAATCAAGCGTATCATCAATATTGTCACTGACAGCAGCCTTTGAAGTATCCCAGGCCATTTCCAGATCAAGCCGCACAGTCTGGCGGATTTCACGCTCCCAGTCATAAATACCGATGACGGTGCGAACCTCCAAGCCTTCGATGAGAACCCGGTCTCTTGATGCCATGCCTGTCTCCTTCTTTTTGTGCAAAAGATATGCAAATATTTGAAATTCTTGACATTGCTGCAATTAAACGCAATATTGCGCCGCTTTTTGCGGGAAGGAGCAAGCATGTCAATGAATATCATCAAAGTCACCAAAGAAGTTGTATCGTGTTCAGATAACGGCCAACATCCTCTGGTTTACATCAGTTTAAAAGGCGGAAAAGGCGCTTGCCAGTATTGCGGGCAACAATTCGTATTCAGCAACAGCTCATCCAGCCAAAGCGAAAACAGAATCACTGCGTAATTCACAGGCACACTCCAAAGCAAACCACCGACACATAGCGACAGTGGTTTTTTTTATTTATAGCGCCCCTGAAGCAGCCATTGCACGCTGGCGGCAAACCTCGAACAAAGTCACCCCTGTAGCCACAGAAACATTCAACGATTCAACCGTACCGGCCATGGGAATTTTCACCAGCTGATCACAGGTTTCACGCACCAGTCGACGCATTCCCTTACCTTCCGAGCCCATCACCACGGCCAGTGCTCCATCCATTTTCAGTGCATAAATTGAGTCTTGCGCTTCCCCGGCCAGACCGATGGTCCAGAACCCCTGCTGTTGCAACCTTTCAATAGCGCGCTTGAGATTCGTTACGCGTATCACCGGCAAGCGTGACAAAGCGCCACAGGCAGATTTGGCCACAACCGGCGATTGCAGATCCGCCGCATTATCTTTGGGGACAATCACGCCAACGCATCCGGCAGCCTCGGCCGTGCGAATACATGCACCAAGATTATGCGGGTCAGTCACCTGATCGAGCAACAGCACCAGTGGTGCCTGATTCATATCCAGCGAATTCAGCCAGTCATCCAGCGAAACTGACATGGCACTTTCCTGCCCCGGCAAGCGGGCCACCACACCCTGATGCGGCACACCCGCAGCGTGACGTTGCAGCACTTCTTTTGGTACAAATGAGAAGCGGATACCCGATTTTTTCGCCAGATGGATCAACTCATTGATGCGCGGATGATTTTTACCCTTCTCAACAAGTAATTCGTCAATGGTATGACCCGATTCTTCTGCATTGTTCAATGCATGTTTAACCGCATGGATGCCAACAATCACACTCATTCAATATCCCCTTTCGTGACAGCGCCACATAGCCAAACAGCTAACACCACTCAATACTGTTGTTGAAATGCCGCGATAAATTCATCCAGCATATCCGATGGTAAAGCGTTAATGCCCGCTGCAGCTTTACGGCCACCACCTGTAGGAAAACGCATACAAAGCTCATCAGCTCCGCTCTTGTTGGACATAGGTGCACGCACACTGATGCGATAGCTGCCATCTTCCAGCACGGTCACCAGTGCATGCGCTCGATCAGGGTAATCTCTGGCCAGCTGATTGCCATAGACGCCGGATACACGTCGTGCCCAGGCTTCATCGGGCAACATCAGCACAGCTGTTGTGTTATTTTCAGCGACCACTTCCGACTGTTCGGCACTTTTCATATCAGACTCAAAGCCTTGCGCCAGAACCTGATATGCCTGCGCCTGCGCAATAAAATCAAACGGGCTCTCATACGGCTGAATAGCCCGGAACAGCTCAGCCGGCGGAAAATACAAATCTTCCAGCGTCACACCATAACCATTGTAATTGATCAGGGTGCCCAACTGCTCCAGCTGCTGCAGTTGCATATCATCCAGCTCAAGCGGCGCAGCTGCCTTGCGTGCCGAATCAAACAGATTATCACCGAATGCCGCCGTAACAGCCCATGGCAAATATGCACCATTGAGGTAATCATTAACCAGCAAGCTGGTACAAATATCGGCTGAAGTATCGATATACGTTTCGAGCAAGTCTGATGCAGGTAATTCTCCGGCAAAGTGGTGATCGAAATAACGTACGCTTGCACCTGCATCGATCAACCTGACAACCTCGTCACGATTTTTATCGAAAGAAATATCAAGCACCGTCACCAGATCACCCTGACCGGCTAGTACACGTTTACACAATGCAATGTCGCGCTTCACGCCGGTAATAAGTTCGGCCTCTTTAGGCTCAGCCAGCCTAAGCTGGTGCAGTGCACAGATGCCATCGGCATCACCATTAAATACATCGAAATTTATCATGCGCCAAAGCTAGCTCGATTTTTTCATGACACCAGAGTTTGCTAACCACTCTGTTAAACATTGGAAGCACAACTCAGGAGGCTATGCGAGAACAGGAACCGTCACGAGGAGAAGCAGGATTGCATCGGTTTTTTCGTGCATTTGAGGCGAATGCTGAGGGTATTTAACGAAAATGAGCGGAAAAAGTGGCCAACATTCGCTTCTCCGCAGTAGGTTCATCTATTCTCGGACAGCCTCCCAGGGTAAATTATCCACTTTCATTCCAGTATGCCTTATTTAAGGATGCCGCCATTATTTTTGACCGTTAACCACGGTCGGGAGATTAAGCCATGAAACATACCATGATGATCGCTTTGCTTACGCTTTCACTTTCAGCCTGTGCCACATCCGGACAGGAACGTGCTGCCACGCGTGGTGCAGTTGTCGGTGCCGCAGCCGGTGCTGTGATTGGCAATGATAACGGCAAGCCGGTTGAAGGTGCCATCATCGGCGGTGCCATTGGTGCCGCAGCTGCAGCCATCCTGTACGAGGGCAGCCAGCAACCCGCCCCTGCACCACAGTCTCGCAAAACCTATGAACATTCAAGACAGGCCAGCCAGCAACACCATCAAAGAAGTTACGATGACGAAAATCATTACGAAAGGCACGATGATTAATCCTGATCAGAAAAAATCCGAACGAACAGGCTAAACCTTCAACCGGAAACCAGCCGCTGCACTGCCTCTGCATGCAGCGCCTGATAGGCACCCGGTTGCAGTGCTGTTGATGCCAGCGTCAACTCGCCGATGCTGATGCGTGTCAGCTTCTCCACGTGATTACCAGCCGCCACAAACATCCGCCGCACCTGATGGTAACGCCCTTCATGGAGGGTCAATTCAGCTTCACTATCCGATAACACATCCAACTCAGCTGGCAAACATGGTTTATCATCATCTTCCAGCATCAGCGTGCCACTGGCAAATAATGCCACTTCCGTTCCCTGCAGAGGCTGAGCCAGCTGTACCCGGTAGCGTTTGGCGATATGATGCTTCGGACTGGTCAGAAAGTGATTGAGATGCCCGTCATCCGTCAGAATAAGCAATCCCGAAGTCTCCTTATCCAAACGCCCCACACTGGAAATTTGTGGCTTCCGATGCATCCACCGCTCAGGAAAATCTTCATAAATCAGTCGACCAATCTCCTTGTGCGAGCAGACACTGCCCAATGGCTTGTGATAAATCAGCGTCAGACCATGCGGATAATCCAGCACCTCACCATCCAGCAACACTTCATCCGGCACAACTTTCTGCGAAGGTGATTTCACCGCTTTGCCAGCCACTTCAATCAAGCCCTGTTTAATCCATGCAGCAACATCCCGACGCGATCCGTAACCGAGATTCGCCAGCAATTTATCCAGTCGTTCCTGCTTCATCTGACCCCTCGCAACACTTTAAATCCTTGCCTTACATCCACCGCATCAAGTTGCGACAAATGCTCCCGCATCAACTTTTCATAGGGTAAATGTCGGTTAGCGACCAGATAGATCACACCGCCTTTGCGTAGCGCTGCACAAGCGCGCTGCACGATAGCCTGACCCAACGCCATATCCTGCTGAAATTCCCGATGAAATGGCGGGTTACAGATTATCCAGTCCAGAAAGCCGGGTAGCGCTTCCTGCGTTGCATCGAGCCAGTGATGCTTTACTTTTTCCTGCCATACTTCGCTATTGCGCCGGGCGCAGTCCAGCGCCAGTCCGTCACTATCCACCAGATGCAACTGCTGCATCGATTCATGCATACGGGCAAGCAGCGACACCGCCAGAAACCCGTAACCGCAACACAAATCCATGCCCTTCCCGTGGATATCCCGTACACCGGCATGAAGCACTGCGTCGACCAGCATTTGTGAGCCGATATCCACCCGATCCCAACTGAACACACCGGCTTGTGACATCAGGCCATGTGTATCGACACGCTGCATAGCTGCCGCCTGTTGCCAGCGCATGGCCAGCGCCGTATTAAAATCAGCACTGCGATGCAATTTAAACATGCGACACTTGGACTTGCATTGCACCTGCACATCTCCGCCAAGTTCTGCCATCAGATTCTGATAACCCTTCGCACCCATCGTGTTGGCACAGACCATGATCATGCTTCCACCAGAGCGTAATGACAGCATGGCAGAAGCTATCAGGCCGCAGGTGCGGAGACGGTTTTTGGTCGGCAGCACAACCACCAGATCGTTCACCACCTCAACAGACTGCGCCTGTTGAATTGTGTAGCCATGCGCTGTCAGCTCATTAACCAGCGACTTATCACTTTGCAGCAGACGCAAGTCGCACTGCTCTGTCAGCGCCGCAAGTCCCTCAGCATATTTTGCCTGATACAGCGTAACCTGACATCTGTTGTCCGTCGAAATTCCCGGCAATGCACGCAAAGCCATGGCATAGCTCATCTGTGCAATTAACGATACTGAATCCACAGTCACACCAAAGTCGCGATGATCTGCCCGCGAACCGGATCAACGCTGTTGATTTCCACCTCGATTTTATCGCCCAGCTCTATGCGAGCCCCTCCCCGACGAGCCACGAGCGCGTGTCCTTGCTCATCAAGCGTAAAGACTCCGGCCAAATCATCGACAGCACATGAAGCTTCAGCCAGCGTAGTATCAAGCTCCATAAATATCCGCCGCGAGGTCAGGCCGGATATCACTGCCATCATACGCTTGCCCACATCCTGCTGATGGTAAAGTGCAGCCAGCATGGCTTGTGTATCCCACTCAGCCCGCTGTTGTTTGCGCTCCTGAACCGACAGGTGTTGAGCCGTCACTTCCAGCTTTTCCTGATTCACTTTCTGCTTTTGGTGATGCACCAGCGTTTTCAAACAGCGATGCAGCGTCAAATCGGCATACCGCCTGATCGGACTGGTGAAATGTCCGTATGCCTGATATGCCAAACCAAAATGCCCCTGTTTGTGCGTCGTATAGAATGCCTGCTGCATGGAGCGAAGAATCAAGCGATGCAGCACATGTGCGTAGGGTTTACCATAAGAGAATTGCAACACAGCCTGTACATCTCTCGGGTCAACCAGCCCCCCCTTGGCTTCACCTCGCTTGCCTGCCCGTTTGGTGGGAATAAATTTCCCTTTAGCGACAAGATAGGTATTCAGTGTCTCGATCGATTCCACTTTCGGCTCTGGATGCACGCGATAAAGAAACACAGCTTCCCGTGCTTCGATATATTCCACAACCGCCGTATTGGCCGCTAACATCAACTCCTCAATCAGCATATGTGCCACATTTCGTTGTTGCGGCAGCATACCTTCCAGCTTGCCATCCACCACTTTGGCCCGTACTTCAGGCAAATCCAGGTCCAAGGCACCCCGGATATCCCGTTTGCGCCTGAGTACATGAAACAATCGATGCGCATCGTCCAGCATTGTCAGCACCTGCTTCTGATCGATAGCTGATGCATCGGCATCCTCAAGAAATTTCGCCACCTGTGTATAAGTCAGGCGAGCCTGCGAACAGATAACACTTTCATACACCTGAATCGCACGCCTTTTCCCCACTTCATCAAAACGCATACGTACCGTCATAGCCAGCCGTGGCACATGCGGATTCAGAGAACATAAACCATTGGAGAGCTTTTCAGACAACATCGGAATCACCCGATCAGGAAAATAAAAGGAGTTGCCACGTTGCGCGGCCTCACGATCCAATGCCGTATTTTCGTGTACGTAATGTGCCACATCGGCAATCGCCACCCACACCTCAAAACCGCCACCCCGGGGCAATACACAAATCGCATCATCAAAGTCCCGCGCATCTTCACCATCGATGGTCACAAAAGGTAAATGCTGTAAATCCATGCGCCCTTGCATATCCGAAGCCTGCACTTCCAGAGGAATGCCTGTCGCCTGCCGCTCCACATCATCCGGAAACTCCGTTTCCAGTGCCTGCTCGGTAATAACCAGATCAATTAACGTTGTCGGCGTCAGAGCTTGTCCGAGTACTTCAAGGATTTTCCCTTCCAGCACCACACCACCACGTTTTATTTCAATGCGAACCCAGTCACCACTTTTGGCATCAGCTAAATCATGACTACGAATTAAAATTGCTGAAGTGAACCGCTTAGAGCGCGGCTGCGCCATCATGACGCCGCCACGATCAAGCAATTGTGCCACCATGATGGGTGAAGCTTCACGCACCATGCGCACGAATTCGCCCGATTCTCGGCCACGACTGAATTTCACGCGAACTTCGACCTCATCGCCATGCATCAGGCCATGCATTTCCTCTCTGGGCAGAAAAACATCCTTTTCTCTTCCCTCCACAGCGACAAATCCGAAGCCATCCGGGTGCGCACTGAGCATACCGAGCAATAATTTTTCAGGACCGGATGACCTGCCTTCATGGCGACGAAACATGCCCCGTCGAGCTTGCGGCTTGCCTTGTGAATGCTGCTCAGCATCAGCGGAATGTGTTGCAGGCTTTGGCTTTAGATGATCGTAGGCATTACGTTTACCTTTGCCTGCATGCTTCTTTGACTCAGCCGATGAAGCTGACCTTTTTCTTGTTGAACCTTGCTTGACAGCAGATTCTTTAATGTTCTTTCTTGACACTTCGTTACTCCATTTTATGATTCGCGCCCGCTCTGGCATGCATTCATTTAAAATGCACATCCTGAGCGGGGTATGCCGAGGTGGCGGAATTGGTAGACGCGCTAGCTTCAGGTGCTAGTTTCCTATGGAAGTGCTGGTTCGACTCCAGTCCTCGGTACCATCTTGGGTGATAACACCCTCAAAAAAGCCCGTTCATTGTTTCAATGGCGGGCTTTTTTATTTCCTCTCACGCACAATCCATGCAAATCTCTTTTGCATTGCGCTTGGCATACTGCCGAGAAATGCACAGACTGTCGCCCATAATCACAACATTGAAACACAAAAGGAAATATTTTGGCATCTATTCTGGAACTTATCGGCAATACGCCGCTTGTTGAAATCAAACATATTACAGCGCATCTGCCAAAAGACATTCAAATTCTGGCGAAATTGGAACGCTTTAATCCCGGTGGATCAGTCAAAGACAGACCGGCGCTACGCATGATTCAGAATGGCCTGACTTCCGGCGCATTGACACCCGATAAGGTGATTCTTGATTCCACATCTGGCAACACAGGCATAGCACTGGCCATGATCGGCGCAGCGCTGCGTTTTAAGGTGCGCCTGGTGATGCCGGGAAATGTTTCAGATGAGCGCAAGCGCATCTGTCGCGCATTTGGTGCTGATCTGATTTTCTCAGACCCTCTGGAAGGATCGGACGGCGCGATTCTGCATGCACGCAGCATTTATGAATCCGACCCGGAGCGCTATTACAAACCCGATCAATACAATAATCCTGCCAACCCGCAATCTCACGAGGACACGACCGGCCCTGAGATCTGGCGTGACACCGATGGGAAAGTGACACACTTCATCGCCTCCATGGGCACATCGGGCACACTGGTTGGTACGGGTCGCTACCTGAAACGTACCAATTCAGAGATTCAGATTATCGCAGCTGAACCCGATTCACCCTTCCATGGCATCGAAGGACTGAAACACATTGAATCAAGCATTGTTCCGGGAATTTACGATGCTTCGGTTCATGATCGTAAAATCGGCATTGATACTGATGCTGCATACACCATGACCCAGCGCCTGGCGCTTGAAGACGGTATTTTATGCGGGCAATCCTGTGGCTGCGCTCTGGCGGCCGCCCTGACAGTCGCAGAAGAATTGGCGGCGGCTGGCAAAAGCGGCCTGATTGTTACTATTTTCCCCGACGGTGGTGAAAAATACCTGTCCACACCGGTATTTGCTGATGGATCGGTTGGTTTCGCCGAAGGTATTTAACCTGCTTTTTTTGAACCACAGAAAAAGGGGGCCTTGGCCCCCTTCTTGTTTTTTTATCAGTAACTCTTCTTGAAATCTGTCTTATGACACTTCGGACAAGGCGGAATACGTCCTGTTTTTTTGAAATGCATCACATACCCGCACGATTTGCATTTTAATGAACCGGCAGCAGTAATTTCACCTGACCGGCAGGACAGCGACTTACCGGCCTTTTCAGCGATATCAGACAATGTTGATCCTGCAGCCTGTAGCAATGATGAAATCGACGCCAGGGCACCGGTACCCAGTCGCGATGGATTGAGCTTCTCCTTGGCCTCATCACGCACCGCTTCAGCCACATGGCGAACATCACGCTCCAGAAACGCTTTGAGCTTCAAACCTTGCTCTTCACTGAAAGTGCCAGCAGCGGTAAGTTGTTGACGGGCTTTTTCCAGAGCGGCATTGGCAATTTCGACTGTTTTTTCAGCTTTGGATTCAAACAGCTCTTTAAATCGCTCAGCCAACTGATCATATTGATCTGTTTCACTATCACTAATCGCCTCATCATCCATATGTTCAATGACAGCATCACCAAATTCGGAAGTTGAAAGCTTGGTAGCGCCTTCCATCAGCCGATGAAAATCGTAAGTCACCGTTTTTGCTGCAATGGCACCATTGATACCCTTAAGAATCAAATCAGCCGCTTCAACCCATCCCATATAACGCAGCATCATTTCGCCGGACAGCACTACCGATGACGGATTGACCATATCTTTATCGGCATATTTAGGTGCCGTACCATGTGTGGCTTCAAAAATTGCGTGGCCGGAGTTGTAATTGATATTTGCTCCAGGGGCGATACCAATACCACCCACCTGTGCCGCCAGCGCATCGGAAATGTAATCACCATTCAGATTCAGTGTGGCGATCACGTCAAATTCTGTCGCCCGGGTCAGCACCTGCTGTAATGCAATATCAGCAATGGCATCTTTGATCACAATACCGTTCGGTAATTCACACCATGGGCCACCATCAATCTCTACAGCCCCGAATTCGTCTTTAGCAACCTCATAACCCCAGTTACGGAAGCCGCCCTCGGTGAATTTCATAATGTTACCTTTATGCACAATCGTCACCGACTTACGGTTATTGTCGATAGCATACTGAATAGCAGCGCGCACCAGCCGCGCCGTACCTTCCTGAGATACCGGTTTTATGCCAATCCCACTGGAGTCAGGAAAACGGATTTTACTCACACCCATCTCTTGTTGCAGGAAAGCAATCACTTTCTTCACTTCATCCGAGCCTGCTGCCCACTCAATACCGGCATAAATATCTTCTGAATTCTCACGGAAAATCACCATATCGACATCTTCCGGACGTTTCACCGGCGAAGGCACACCATCAAAATATTTAACCGGACGCAGACACGTGTAGAGATCCAGTTTCTGGCGTAGCGCTACATTCAGCGAAGTGATACCACCACCGATCGGAGTCGTCAGCGGGCCCTTGATGCCGATCAGATATTCAGAGAAAGCATCCAGCGTCTCTTGCGGCAACCAGGCCTCATCGTTCTGGCCATACATATTCCAGGCTTTTTCACCGGCAAACACTTCCATCCAGGCAATCTTCCGCTGGCCCTCGTAAGCTTTTTCTACCGCCGCATCGAGAATTCGCTGCGAAGCACGCCAGATATCACGACCTGTACCGTCACCTTCTATAAAGGTCACAACAGGTTGCACAGGAACATTCAGCTTACCACCTTCTCCCATCGTAATTTTTTCGCCGTTAGTCGGGCGTTGCACATGATGATTTGACATATAAAAACCTCGTATTTCAATAATTCCGTTAAATTAAATATACACCTGAGCCGGGAGACTGTCCGTATGCACTGCTACGCACGCCTTCTTCTGAATTCGTTGCCAACAAACGTTCGGCGTAATCTTCTCAACGACTCAAGAATAATCCGGGCTAGCATCAACTTGAAACTTAGCGCAAACAATCAAACGCTATTGATCGTGCTTGCCACGCTGAATGCAGGCAGCTTCCTGAGCCTTCCGTTTTGCCTCAAGCGCCTTGCTGTGAGCCGTACCATACTCTTTCAGACCGATGGCTTCGCTGGCCTGATCCAGTGCTTCCTCAGCTTGTTCAAGATGACGTCCTGCGTTTCCCTCAACAGGCAACTGTTTTACAGCCTCAATGGCAGAGCGAGCTTCAGCCATTTCCTGCAAGGGCGGCTTCTTTGCGCAACCAGCAGAAATGACCAATAACATCATAACAATGAACCATTTTCTCATTGCTGAAGCATCACCGTCGAGCTGTTGCATGTCAATGACCGAACGAAGCACAGACGACTGAAAACATTCTCTTGTAAACTTTCCAGGCACACCGCTCTGGCTTAGCATAAGCCGTATGCATGACACACCACGCAAAACACTTGCAGCAACAATAACCGATGCTGCCCCCATACAAATCATCATCATCACCCTGCCATGGTGGTTGGGTTCGATGGGTTTAAGTCTGTTCATGCCGCTGACAGGCATCGTCACTTTCATTGTGCTTGGCACATGCATCGCCGTACTGCCCTTTAAGGCTCGAAAAGCATGCTGCCCTGCATGTGGCACTTTAAAAATATTACCTTTCTCCGGCATCGGAACGAACTGCAAAGGTTGCGGGCATGAGCTGGTGCTGCGCGGCCGCGAAATGCATTTACTGGAAGCCAAACCTGCCAAAAAGCGAGCGCCGGAACGAACCATATCTAATTAAGCTACCTGTTATCCGAGTTAATATCGCGCTGCTGCATGGTCAGCAACGTTTCCTGTTTCGGAATATGTATTTTAAGCCAGCGGATCAAATCCATCCATATACGGGACTGCTCCAGCTGATCCGGCATAATGCCAGCGTGTGGCAACTCAATGGTAATCACCGGAATTTTCAATTGTTCTCCGGCGAACTTACCCAGCGAGCCCGGATAAGTACCCAGAAGCTGCACGTGCAACTGACCCAAGCTGGAGGGGCCGGCCGGTGGCCCGTCAAAATCCAGAACTCCGAACGGTGCATGCACCGAGACAATGGCATGTGGCTTGAAATCAGCAATTTCCTCAGCCAGCAAAAGCGACTCAGGCTCACTTAAAGGTGCTGCTCCGGGATATCGTCTCGGATCCTGATGCGTATTCTTTTGCCAATATTGCTGTGATGCATGCAACCAGTCGGGGGTATTAAAATTCCTATTCAAATCGACGCCATGCGCGTTGACACGGGTGGAAGGTTGTTGCAACAGACCATCCGGATTCAATAGCGGCAGCACATGCCAGTGAAACAACCCTGAGTGATACTGATTCAGTATATGCATCCAGTGAAACACAATACTAACCGATGACAATTCATCACCATGAATACCGCCAATCAATAAAATACGGGCTTGAGGTGTTTTATCAGCCAAAGGCGGATATTCCTTCATTCCAATAACACGACCACTGACACTGGTACGTCGGGATACGGTCATACCAGCCGAAACACATGAGAGTTCACTGACACTTCTCAACTTATGTCCGACCTCATTGCACAATTGTTCAACAGGTGCCATCTTATGCTCGGGATGCCGCAGCTCATGACTGATAGTATTAATTTCTTTAGCCTTAGCCGGAGATAAAAAAACACAAAAGACCAACAGACACGCTGCAAGCAAAAATCTAGACAATTGAAATCACCCATATCGACATGAAATTACATGCCACAAATCGTAACATCTTATTCACACCAAGCAAAAAAAAGTTGGCTTTTAGAGGAAGAATCAACTAAGTTCGCGACCTTCTAAAGTATATTGTTCGAACTGTGTTTTGAGCATGTGCAACTTAAGAAAGGAGAGTAGATTCTATGAAACACAAATTATTATTATGCTTAGGTGCGGCATCTGTTATTGCACTTTCCGCATGTAGCGGAGGCGGTGGAACCGCAGCAGCACCCGCTGGTGGAGCTAAAGTATCAGTTGGTGGCTCCGCATCAAAAGGGCCAATCTCAGGCGGTACTGTAACGGTTACTGACAGCGCGGGTGCTGTCGTTGCAACAGGTCTGACAGATAATTATGGTGCCTATAGTGTATCACCACCAGCTACTGCAGCCGGTCCATTCACATTGACCATCACTGGCGGCATCGACACAATCACTGGTCTGGCGCCGGACTTCCCACTCAAAACCATCGTTCCTTACACGAATGGTGGTGCTGCTTTAACGCAAATTAATGCCAACGCCAACGTGTTCTCAACCGTAGTTGCAGCAGCTGCTGTTGCTGCAAATGGTGGCGCCTTACCAACAGCCGCGCAATTAGCCGCTCAGGAAACTTCTCTGGTGAGCAGCTTGGGCATGGGCTTACCAGCAGGTTCTAACCCTTCAACTGACACCTCAGTTGCCAATACCGGCTCATTGATGGCTGCTAACGAAGCTCTGGCTGAAGTTATTCGTCGTTCTGCTGTAGCAACTGCGACAGCAGGTGGCGGAGCTGGCGCGACTGCGAATGACATGCTGGCGACAATTACTTCCATGGCTGCTGACATGTCGGATGGCGCACTGGATGGTAATGCATCGCCAGCAGCCATTGCCGCTGCAACAACCAACACCGGAACAACCACTGTTATTACTGCATCAAGCGTTGCTAAAGCGACTGCAACATCAGCTGCTCAGGCAAGTTCGGTTGTGGTAGAAGCATTCAACAATGGCGGCTCAGTGAACGTAACGAACTCAACCGGCGCTATTGCAAAACCTGCAGCTGCTGTGAAAACCACCCTGCAAACAGTGGCAACCCAAACAGCTCAGGCCGTCGCTACATCTTACGCTAATGCAAATCCGGCTACCGTCGGCACTGCTCCTGTAGTAGCTGCCATTACGATTGTAGCGCCACCAGCGGCAGCCGTTACGACTCAAACAGCAAATTCATCATCGATCACTACCAATGTGTCGAAGACTGCTTCAACACAAGCAGCAGCAGCAACCGCAGCGGCCAGCGCGCCGGGTGCAACAGCTGCGCAAATTGCAGCCGCCAAGCAGGCAACTGCCGATGCATTAGCAGCAGCTCAGGCAGCCGCATCAGCAGCAACCAACAACGCGACCGCTAACACTGCGGTTATAACAGCTATTACGAATGCCGGCGGTACTCCTACTGCAGCACAGACTGCGGCGCAAAACGCTGCAAACACAGCTTCAACAGCTGCCCAAGCCGCCTCTACTGCGGCAGCAACAACAGCAGCAACAGCAGCAACAGCTGACAATTATGCCCAGAATAACAACTTAGCTGCGGCGCAAGCCGTAGCGTTAACCGCCAACACTCAAGCTCAAGCCCAGGCAACGGCTGCAGCTACTGCTGCTGCGGATGCAGCAAATGCAGCTGCTCTTGCCGCTGCTACAACAGCAGCAACCGGTGTGGCTATTGCTGGCAATGCCATCACCATCGGTGCCGGACCTGTACCAGCGGTAACTGTACCTGTAACTGCCACGGGCACAGCAAACTTCCCGGCCGGTTCATCTGTTACAGCAGCAACTGTCGTGATGACTATACCTCTGATAGACTACTATGGATCTATCGTTTCACCTGTAACCGTGCCAATCTCGATGACCATCTCTGACACGGCATCAGCACGCAAAATTAGCGCAACTGCATCAGCAACTGTTTCCAGCAATAACGCAGGAGCCGTAACTTTCACTCCAACTGGCTCTATCACCTGGTCAGGGCGCACTACTGTTGCCGCAACTTCTGGAACCATGGCTACTACGCCGGTTACAGCGCTGAACAGCAGCTTGAATATTGATATTAGTGCACTTGCTGCCAGTGCTGGCATACCAATCGGACCAGGCACTTATACTTACAGCATTGGTATTGGCAACATTGTACTGGGCTTTGAAAATGCGGCAAAGACCGGGATTAGTGGTCCACTGCCATCAAATGCTTCAGGTAAAGGCATTACCGGTACGTTTATCGTTAAATAAGCAATATTCTTGTTAAGTATGAAAAAGGGCACCCAACAGGTGCCCTTTTTTTTGATCAATCTATGATTCTAAAGTGGACACCTCAACAACAAGCCGCAGGCAAAACTGCAACAGCTTCCAATCCGCCTGAACAGTGCTAGGTTTTAGAGCCTAATCTAGCCGCTTCACAAACTTTCCTGAGAGCTGATATGCCAAAATTATTTTACATGTTTGTTTTTTTTATTCTATGCATGACCACATTTAAACCACTTGACGCTCATGCCGACGGCAATGCGGAAATTCAGCCGTCCCTTGAACTCAATCGGCCAGTTATTCTGAACTATGCGCAACGTCAACAAGCTAATACATGGATAGCCTACGACTATTTCGATCCGAGCCTTGATTTTCTTAATTATGCCGGCAAAACCGGAACCAGCACCAAACTAACCAAATGGACCGCTTTTCGCGGTGGTATCAACATAAACCTTGCTGAAGAGGTTCGCCTGAGATTTTCTGCTGAAAGCGGCAGTCAAAAACTGACACGCCCCGTTGAGCCTAAAGAATTGAACCCCAAATACTGGGGGGCAGATCTACGCCTGCAATGGATCACCCGCTTAAGCACTTCAACCGACATTTCACTGGAAACAGGTTACAGCAAACACTCTTCACCCGCATATTCAGTGACAAAATTTCAGCAAGGCAACACCACCATCACAGCTTTACCGGGCAAAGAACTGTTCAGTTCATCATCTTCAGATCGCGCCTGGCTTATCGGCAGTATTGCCAGCTATCATGCTTCTCCAACATTGACTCTGCATGCAAATCTCGAATACCGTGACGTAAAAGTTCAATCGACCACGAATTCTATCGACCCACTGATTTCAGCAACACTCGCGGCCCAGCAAATCCCGCAAGCTACCCCCTGGAAAGAGCAGCACATTGTTGCAGGGGCGGGTTTGGACTGGGAGTTTTTATCAGACACATTGCTTAGCATGGATCTACGCCAATATTCAATCAATCGTAAAAACTATCTGCCTCGCAAAGGTTTTGCCGATTACAACCAAAATACTGTATTTGACGCCTACCTGAGCTATGCCATTAACAATCATTTTACACTTTATTCACATGGACAGGCTGCATCACACTTTGTCCTGGGCCAATTGCCACTTTTATACAACCGCCGAAACAATCACACCTTCAAGAACCCTTTCGGCTTTCTTTCGCTCGGCGTACAGTATAAGCTGTAATAAATATTTAACTTTATACCTATATATATTACATAATTATCAGAAATATTTACATTAATGTAACTTAGTTTACATCAATTATGTCAATTTACCCCTAAAGTTCACCGCAAGTTTTTCCCAATCCGGAGGTGACAAGATGCTTAACCGCAGATTTTTTAGCCGTGATGACTTTTCCAAAGGCAATGAAATCACCATGCGCAAAGGTGCTTTTCTCCTCATGGAGGGCGATCAGGCTACGCAAGGTGTGTATTTGTTGCTGGAAGGTGAAGTTGATATCTTCATCGAGGGCCTTGATGGGCAGGAGATCCTCTTGTTTAAACTTGGGCCGGGACACATCCTTGGCGAAATGGGTATTATTGGTGAAACTCAACGCATGTCATTTGTAAGATGCCTGACCACTTGCAAATTACTGCATATTTCGCGCGAGTCTTGGAATGAGAGCATGAAAACCGAAGCTTTTGTTCGCAAATTACTCGCGTCCATCGTTGCCCGTTACACTGAAACGCAAAAAGTTGTCAATCGCCTTGGCCAGTCTAAAGTAACCTTGCGTCTCGGTGCCTGGCTGATGGATCAGAATGACTGGCGTATAACTGAAAACAGTGACTTCATCGACATTCGCTTACCCACTCATATCAATCTGGCACGCATGATTAATTGTACACGTGAGCGCATCACCCGCATTCTCAATGAGCTGATTAAAGAGGGTGCAATCGTCTATATTGATGAAGAAAAAACAGCCAGAATTTACCGCAAAAAATTAATCAAGATTCTTCAATCTCAGTAAATACATCCCTGATTTTACGACACAAGGATTATTCTGACTTGTTTAATCATGATGAGTTGCATCATTAACCCGGATTATTCATGAATTGTTGTGATGATTGATGCGGGGCAAGCCCCTTACCCTTCGGGCGCACGATGTGTGTCCAAACGTCAGTTCTGCCTTTTTGTGCGCCGAACGTTTGTTTGCAGCGAATTCTGAAGAAGGCGTGCGTAGCAGTGCATACGGACAACTGATGAAGAATTTATTGCAGGCAAACGAGCAAGCAAGGGCGCAACAGAATTTATTAATAATCCGGGTTAATTTCGACACATGATGAATCTTAAGTCTTTCATGGCCGGTGTCAGGGCCTACCGTGATTTAAACATTTCACTCGCTATTGCCTGCTGCGCCTATGCACTATTCTTCTGGAATCCTGCTCCTGTTCGGCTCATTGAATCCACGCTTCTGGATTGGCACTATCAACTGCGTGGCAGCCTAGCTGTATCTGATAGTTCGATTGCTTTGGTTATGGTTGATAACCAGAGCCTTAAAGAGATCGGACGATGGCCCTGGCCGCGTCAAACCATCGCTGATATCGGAGAAAAAATTCTTGGTCCCTTGCAAGCACGTACGCTGGCATTGGATATGATCTTCTCCGAACCAACCGTGAATACGACAAAACAAATCGTTAGCTGGATGCATCAACAACAAATTCCAGTTCCACTTCAGCTTATTCAGCAGCAAGATGCTGATGATAGCGACTTGCGCCTGGCGAATTTCCTGCAAAACAACAAACATACGGTGCAAGGCTTCTTTTACGAACCTGGCAAAGCTTTGTCGCAGACCTCTTTGAACGAAACCGTCCAGAATCTTGACCCTTGCTTCTTCTCCACGGTGAATACCGGCCCGGAAGAAGAAATTGAAATTTCAACCGCTGCTAAGTTGACCATTAATATTCCCGCGTTATTACCACCTCCCGGTGGATGCGGCTTTTTAAACTTTGCACCCGACATTGATGGGGCGATTCGTTTCTCTCCTGTGTTGATCGACTATCATGGCTTCTATTTACCATCGCTTGCGCTGGCAGCTTTACGAAACTGGCTCGGCATGCCGGAATTATCTGTCGGTATTTCGCTAAATAGTGTCGATATTAATATGGCAGATCATCAGTGGGAGGTGAATCCTAACGGCTGGGCATGGCCTGTCTTTCAGGGGCCTACGGAAACCATTCCCACCTATTCAGCTGTGGATGTACTGCATGGCAACATTGGTGCTAATGCTCTGAAAGATAAACTCGTATTTCTGGGCGTTTCTGCGGCTGGCATCGATGATATTCGTCCTACTCCGGTTGATTCCATCATGCCGGGAACAGAAATTCAGGCACAGATAGCCTATGCTCTGTTACACGACCAACTCCTTGCCCGCCCCAATATATTAGTCATTTCAGAATTTACCCTGATTCTGCTTCTGACTCTGATATATGGCCTTTTATTTCAGCGTGTTATTGAGCGATCACACGGACTGATATCTATTGCGTTGGGCTTTTCTTTTCTTGGGCTTTCTCACTGGTTATTCCTGCAAGGCATCTGGATGCATGTGGTAATCCCCCTGTTACAATTAAGCATTACTTTTTCTGTGCTGTTTATCCTCTATTATTCTGCCTCATTGCAACGACGGAAACATCTGCGCGATATATTCAGCACTTATATTGACCCCAGCGTGGTGGACGAAGCTTTAGCCAATGAAAGTGGCGAAGTCATGCTGGGAGGCCAGGATCGTGAAATAAGCGTCATGTTTATGGATGTCGCCGGATTTACAGCCCTGTCAGAAAAGCTTTCACCGCAAGAAGTCGTACATTGTATCAATCAATTTTATGATGCCGCCACCCCCATTGTCCAACGCTATGACGGCTGCATCGACCGTCTGATGGGTGATGGCATGATATGTTTGTTTGGCACGCCCCTATTGCGTCAGAATCACGCCATAAATGCATGTCAGGTAGCTTTGGAAATGGAAGAGGCGCTGAATGTTATTCGGCCAACGTTTAAAGCGCATCAACATAACCTTTCTGTGCGTATCGGCATCAATACCGGCGTTATGACTGTCGGCAACATGGGTTCTTCCAAGCGCGTCCATTACACTTTTATGGGTGATTCCGGCAATGTTGCGGCGCGTTTGGAATCATTAAATAAACAGTATGGTTCATTACACATGATTGGCGAATCAACATGGTCTATGGTGCACGATCAGTTCGCATGTCGCGAAATAGATCAGGTAGTCCTGGTGGGAAAAACTGAACCGATGCGCATTTTTGAATTACTGGCAAACAAAGATCAGCAATTAGCATTTCAGCCGCTTCTTGATGCGTATGCTATTGCCCTGAGTTTATATCGAAAAGGCCATTTCAGCCAAGCAAGCCTTGCCTTTAAGTATGTTGCGTCGACCTATTCCGACCACGTTTCCAAACACATGCAGCAACGCTGCGAGTTATTATTACAACAGCCACCTGCACAGTGGCAAGGTATTTGGCAGTTGCAACAAAAGTGACAATATTTACAGACATGTTTAAATATCACTCATAGCTTGCTTGCATGGAAAATCGTTTATGATGAATCGAAAATATTTGCAGTTGTCCTTTGCAGCCGTACTTTCATTGATATTACCCTGGTATTGTCCCCAGGCAGAAGCCTGGCATCTTGAACTGGATAGCTCACTGGTTGCCAGTTCAACATCAGCCAGCCCAACATCTGAGCAAATGAATATCCTGACCGGGCCGTCCGTTTCAGCCATTAAACACGCTCAACCCAAACCAATTCTCATTGCTCAAAATTCAACTGTTTCACATATACCTTCCACAGCCACCGCTGAGCAGGCACAACCTCCCATGAGCCTTGAAGAAGTGGAAACCATGCTTGATTACCATCAATACACGCAGGCCATCAATGCTATGCGCTCATTTGTCAGTAAATACCCTGATAATGCACAAGGATGGCTGTTATTGTCACGCGCTCTGGATGCCGACAAGCGTCCCGTTGAAGCTAATCAGGCCAGGCAGCGTGCGATTGCACTGGGTGCGGAACAACCTCAGCGCTGGCATGCCAGCTTACAACTCTCTGCGCTGGTAGACAGTAATGTTGTCATTTCACCCAACGACCTTTCCCTTGCCGCACGTGACAAAGGAGATATTGGAGGCACTGTACAACTGAACTTATCGGGTCAAATTTTCGAGTCTGAACTGGGTAACACTCAAGCATCTTTCCAGTATGATGATATGCTCTATCAGGATTTTAATAACTTTGCCTTACGCCGGCTCAGTGGAAGTGTCTCTCAACATGTCGAATTATCTTCTCATAGTCTGATGGCTGGAATATTCGTTGAACAATCCACATTGGGTAATGCGAGCATGTACGCTGGCTATGCTGCGCAGCTTTCTGATTCAATCGCATTGACTGATCATTATTTTCTGAACCTTTTTCTTGAAAGTGGTAAAAGGAATTTTTCACAAACATACTCATCATTAAGCGCTTGGCGTTCACAAGTTAACGCCGATCTTCAAATACAATGGGATGGGTGGGATGGCAACGTCGGTGCTACATACCATATTGAGAACACGAAAGGCTTCGAAGAGGCTTACCGAAGCAGTGATATCCATGCCAAAGTAAATGTGCGTCTGTTCGAACTTGCTAACAATCAGAGTATTTGGAGCGAAACGGCCCTTTCTGCTCAAGCACGCAATTATAACCAACTTGATGCAAGACCATATCTAAAAAGACCACTGACAAGGCAGGACCGCTTATACGCAGCCAATGCAAAAATAAAATGGCTACGCGCTCAAACCCTGTGGGGATCGAATATTCCTGAAACATGGTTTATTCAGGGTGGATGGATGAAGAATCAATCCAACATCAATCAATCAACCACATTCTCACCGGCTAATTCTCGCCAATGGCGGCGCTGGATGGTGAATGCGGGTGTCCTATGGCGTTACTGATGCAACGGCTTATTAACAGCATCCGTCAATTCCTATTTGCGCTAAGCGTTGTTTTTTTAATGCCCGTACTGGCTATCTCTGCACCTGTGGGCGAAATAGATTTTATTCAGGGTGAAGTCACCATTGAACGTCTGGCTGGTGAATTCGCAGCCAAACAAGGTGATACCATCGACGTCGGCGATACTCTGGTAACAGGTGATAAATCTCGCGTGCGAATTCTCTTCACTGACCATTCAAGCATGCAGCTGGGAAGCCATGCACGTTCGTCCATCAAACAATATACTTCGTCCGATGAAGGTATTATTGATTCCTTACTCGAACTAGCTGAGGGTCGGGCTCGCTTTATCGTCAATAAAATAAAATCTTCAGATTCCAAATATCAAATCAAAATGCGCACTGTACTGATCGGAGTGCGTGGAACTGACATCCTTGCTCAGGCAGAGTCTTCAGTTGAGCACATTGCTCTTGTGGAAGGACGGGTTGCACTTAGTGATTCAAGCGCCGGAGAAATATTTCTAAACAAAGGACACTATATCCAGACACAAAACATGGCGTTGCCAAATACTTCCGCTTCAATTCCCAGCAACTGGCTGATGGCCTTTATGCAGGACGTCGGCTCCAGCAAGCAACTGTCTAAAACATCGAATCAGTCTGATGAAATACCTGCGTCAAATCTTTCAACAGACGCTGTACAACAAAAAACCAGCAAGCGAATGGCTGTGCCATCGATCATCTCAAAATAACGGGCATGCTTTGCTCAGATGTTTATATATAATCGGCATTCATGAAACAATCACCGCTATTCGCCGCCCCTACGCTTGTACATGCTCTTGCACTTGCTTTAATGCTTAACGCCTGCTCACAGGCAACTTCGCCTGGCAGTACAGGCCAGGCTTTGGCGGCAAACAATACTGCTAACCAGGGCGGAGCCACCTCGCTTGCGGCAGGCACCCTGATTCCGGTTAATATTGCATCTGGAACTGCATTGCTGGCCAGGTTTCCCGGCATCGCCAAATTACAATTAAGCATTACAGGAGCAGCAGGCACAGCCGGATTACCCGTTCAGTTGAATATTCCCACAAACAATCTACCCCAAACGTTATCGCTGCCCACAGGCACCAATCTGAATATTACATTTGATGCATTTGATGCCGCTGGTGCTTATCTTGGCACAGGTAATGCAATTTCCGTCCTGCAAGCCAATGTCAGCCCTGTCATTCCGGTTAACCTTAATCCCGTTGCTGCGGGAACCGCGTATATTGATCCGCTGACAATAGCCAATGGCGGTGGAGGAGCTGGGGCTGGGGCTGGTGGTGGTGCAATCACACTCACGGTGTCAGTCGATAACGCGCCCTCTCAGCAAGCTATCAGCAATGCCACTGTGGTTATTAGTTCCGGATTAACCAGTGCGACGACAGATGTAAATGGTCTGGCGAATTTCACTTCACTCACCTTACCTCAAGATGTTCATGTATTTTCCGGAAAACAAGCGCTATCGATTATTTCATTTCAAGGCAATTCTCTTCAAATGAATTTCACCGAATTCAGCCCACTCACTGCTACGGTGCATGTCAATTCGCCAACAGGTCCAAGTTTACTACCAACGTGGTTGATGGATATCTATCTGACTGATGGCATCAATATTTATGCCTTTGGCGGCGTTAACGGCGACACAACTGCAACTCGTACGATTAAATTGCCTTCCATACGTGGCCCTGTGGCAATGTCTGCTTTCACTGAGGACACTGCACAAGTCACACCGAAGACTGACCATGGATTTCTAATTTCGCGCGTCACCAGTGGCCACAGCATGGCTACGCCGCTGAATACTGCCATTACTGACCCTGCGCTCGAGCCACCAGTCGTTCCGCAAGGTGACTATATCACTATTGCCTCAGTACCCAGTGGATTTTCAGGCATAAAAAATATTCGTGATGATGTATTTGCTGCGATTAGCGGCACCGCCCTTGCGCCCGGCGACATTTACGCACTGGTTTCGCACGATGACAAACAGGTGCTTCCCAACAATCAGCGCAATATTTCCATTTGGCCAGCTGCGAATGCAACAAGTTATATTCGGCGTATCGAAATCACTGATCCGTATGCTGCGAAAAGTACTGCATGGCAGCGAGTTGCTGCACCGGCTTTAACCCAGCCGCTAACGCCTCCATCTTTTGCAACTTTACCAACATTTTATGGTGCTCCTGTCATCACGCAGGCATCTCTGATTCAGGTGGCCTGGACAGACTGGAATTCATCGCCTGTTTGGAGCGGTTACATTGTCGAGTTTTCACAAGGCATCGATAAGTCCTGGAAAATTTATAACTTTGCCCCTAGTCAAATCCTCATATTACCTGTCTCTTTTGCCAATTTTTCACCTCTCATCAAGGGACTAACAGCTACTGTTACGGTGCATCTTTTTCTTCTAGACCCTACTTCCGGCTTCAACATCTCTCAACCCGACTTATGGTATCTGGACCGCTATCTGTCTCATAAGGTAAGCAGTCAACCGTTTACCTTCATTCCTTAATTCACTGAGCAGGTTAATTTAACAAAGTATGTAATCAACGCTTCAATTTTACACATCATTGCACAGTTTCACACAAAACTGGCATAAGCATTACAAACAACAGGCATACCCTTCTAACCATCAAGAAAATGGTTTCACAGGAGGTCTGCCATGCGTGCCAACTCACTTCAAATTACAGCTACCGCAATCAGTCTTCTGGCACTTTCAGCATGTGGAGCCGGTGCGCCCGGCTCAGATACAGCAGTCAACCCTTCGACACCATCCGCTTCCGGTGTAGTTATTGCCGCTATGAATAATCCTCTGCAACGCACACCGGCAGGTTTTTACACCATCGGTCAGAATACCGGCGATGCCCATGATTATTTGCATGTGCGTTCCGATCAGGTGATGGCAGGCGCAACGGTCAGTTATGAGATCTCCACCAACGATGCGAATCAGGCATTACTTATGTCAACCGCAGTGGCCAGCAGCACGGCTCCGACCATGCAATTCGTCTCCGGTGACGAAACCGACTGGTACTATGAAAACACCTGGAGCAAGAAAGAACCAACAGAAAATCATTCGCACTTCCTCTCCGTCAGAGTGTTCAAGAGCACCGCGATTGATCGTTCCGTTTTCGATAAGAACAATCCCGGCTCACTGCTGGCAGTGGTACATCGTCTGCCCGTGACCAGTCAGGAAGCCCGCTTTGTCAGTGAATATCTGTGGACATTCTCCATGCACAACAACACCGGTCATATCGTGCTGAACAGCTTTAGCGATCAGGCTACCAGCTCCGGCGTGCGTCATACCATCCGTGAAGCGGTGTATAACCCGGCAGCCATGCAGAACAATACATGTGAAACGGTAGAAGTCCGCGACTATCACTACGACATCAACAGCGTGAATGGTGGCGTGCAACTGAGTCAAAGTGTGCATGATCAATTGCGTGTACGTCTTGATGCAACGGCTGGTTACGTTGCATGCCAGTAACAGTTATTGCTGACCGGCCTGACTCAACACGGTATTCAAACTGTTCTGGTCAAACTTAAAGCGGAATTTCACATATGCGCCCTGACGGGTAAATTGTGCGGCAGTGAAGTCCGGATCATAGAAGCCGGTGAAGTTGTAGCCCAATGTCATCCACATGTTATCAAACAGATTATGGCCCACACCAAGACCAAACGAAGGAGAATACTGTCGCATGGACCATGCATGCAGCATCGAAGCCTGGAAGGACAAGTCCCAGCCCTGTGTGAAATCCCATACACCCTGCAAGCCAGTTAAATCAGTGAATCCATTCAAGGATTGATTAGTGAACAGTTCACGCGACCATTTAGCACCGTAATTAAAGGCCAATTGAACATCCGGTTTGGTCTGCCAGTTAGCAGTCAGATTATTGATATAACGCCAGCTGGATGATGTTGAAAGCAAACCAACATTACGCGCATATTTGATATCGAAACGATTCATCAAAATCAAGCCATCGGTCAGCGGACGATAAGCCAATCCCATCGACATCATACCCTGATCTGTTGCCGTGCCAGCGGTCTGACGATCCATGTTCAACTGCACATTAAATTGAGTAGCCAAATCTTCCATCGGCTCCCCCTGAATGCCACTGGAGATATTCCACTTACGGCTGGTTGAAGCTGTACGGTACTCAAAGCGGTTATCCCATACCCAATCAACCGGCGCAAAATTAAACCCGGCACTCCAGGCCGTAAAGTCGCTACCACCACCAGAGGCTAAAGGTACATTCAGATTTAATGGTGTTGCACCGGGATGTTTCAACGTCTTGGTACGATCCATGCCAGCAGAGAATGTCAGCGTATCAGAATATTTATATTGCTGTTGCATACCAACATTAGCCGTACTGCTAATGCCTGAGTCATTTAACTGCTGTTGATAGCCGGTAGCCAACTGAGCTCCAGACCACGGTTGTGTCTTAACACCAACTGTTGTGGCCTGACTATTTTGCAACTGTCCTTGTGTCCATTCCTGCGTTGCAGAAACAGTTGTATTTGCAGCCACCTGATAATCCAAACCTACTGTGCTACGAGTAGGATAATCGGTGCTGTTTCCCTTGCCTATAGATTGTTCGCGATCCACACGAGCCGACAAACGATCAGTGATATTCGCTGTTGCACCTGCTGTCAGTAATTTGGAAGTCTGATTGGCAGCAGCCCCCGTAATATCTCGAGTACCACGCACGCCTCCACGAATGCTACCTTTCTCAGCCGTGTACACAGCCTGAGCTGATGCGCTGTCACGTTTAGCCTTGGTATTCAGGTTCATCTGACGAAATGTGTCCAATTGCAATTTAACCTTTTCTGTAACATTCACATCACTCTGAGCACCATATTTGCGTGTTGCATCTTCGCTGCCAGTAACCTGTCCCAAGCCAAAAGCTTTACCAATTTGCCGCACATAGGCAGATCCATTTACAGTCTTACCCAAATGACGAACTTCGGCTTTATATGCACTGGATGTAGCCAGCTGATTGCGTGATTTCGCCACCTCGGTTTTCAACTCAATGCTTTCGGTTAAATTCAACTTAGCATCAAGGCCGGTGATTTTATCATCCTTACCCAACTTGCCTTCCTGCACATAGCTGGCACCCACTTCCACTTTATTATCCAGCATTTTGACACTGCCTCGACCGCCGAACGTCGTGAACTGATCGGTACTATCTCTGGACTCATATTCGATGCGAATGTATACCGGATTCAGCTCTGGCGTCTTGCTCGGAACCGCTTGTTTGAAGTACAAAGTACCAGCTGTGTAATCAATATCATAATCCAGATGGCGTTGTAATTGGCGGCTTTCCAAAATAAGTTCAGGCCTGAAACGATCTCGTGTTTCAATGAATATATTTTCCGAGTTGGCCGTGATGGTCGCACGTGAAAGCTTGTACAAACCGCTGGTTCCATCGCCACGAATTTCATCTTTACGCAGCGACTGATTGGTCTGAGACACAAATGCGTTGTACGCCATGGTTTCACCATTGTATTCTGATTTCAGACCATTGAGCTGGCGTGAATAACGTGACAATTCAGTAACGCTCAAACCTGTATTGAAATCACCCAACAGAGCATAAAATGCATTTTTTTCCAGCTTCATATAAAGCTTACGCTGACTGGATGCATCATATTGCTGACTGGTCATATCGCCATAAATTGTATAATAACTATTCGGATCTATGGTCTGATTCAGTGCATTGCCAACCTTACCCTGAGTCTTGGCTGTGTCATACGCCACTGTCAGCAGGAAGTCGCCTTTTACCTGACCCTTGCCATAGAAAGCCAAACGCCCATCGCGGTAGAAGTTCTCATTTTCAGATTGTTTTGAAATCGGCTGCATTGCTCCATTAAGCTTATTGTAGCCAAGCGTTCCTTCACCCAGGCCGACCATGATCCATTCACGTTTAGGTGCTATCACCAGAACCTGAATATCCTCTTGTACATCTCCGCGACCCAATGTTACGGTATGCATTCCACTAACCGTAGTCGGTGCAAATGCAATCGTACCGTCGGCAGCTACCCGAACAGTTGCACCAGTACTTGAGGTACGTGAGGCTGCGTTTTGCGCCAACTGCTGATCTGCACTCATCGCGCCAAGTGAGACCAAATCACCGCCGCGAATTTCCAGCTCCGTTCCGCCACGAATGACTTCCCCAGTATCATCCAGTAACGACAAACGGACAGTTACAGGTGTTTTACCATCCGCGATATTTTCCTGTCCTTTCAATGGTCGAATGCTGGCTACCTGTCCGGTACGAATCACCGTAATAGTTTTATCGAATCTGGCATTGCCAAATGGATCCAGACCTTTGACGGTCAAGGTATGCTTACCTGGCTTACCAAAATCTATTCCGATGTAGGAGTATAATGTTTTACCTGTTTTTGTATCTTCTGATTTGAATCCGATTCTGTCTTCAGATATCTCTTTACCATCGACAAGCAACTGTGCTTTCAGCTTTGAGTCTAACTGCATTCGTACAGCATTTATGGGATCAGGTAAGCTGCTACCATCTTTCTGGGATAATACCCCATCCACGCTGATAGCATCGGTTGCTAAAGGCTCTTCAGTTGCGTCCTGTTCTTTTTCCCAGGTACCCACAGCTTTGCCTTCTCCTACACCCCGGTCGTCTTTCAATTCATGCTGATATTCACGATCAATGTGCACAGCATCGACATATACTTCTACACGACGATTTTGTGCACGTCCTTCAGCAGTCTTATTATTGACAATGGGTTGAGTGTCACCCATACCAACGGCTTTCACCTTATCGGAAGTTAATTTAAGTTGCTCAATGAGATAAGCAGCCAGTGATTTTGCTCTGGCTTCCGAGAGTTCCTGATTGTTGGCAAATTCCTTACGGTTTGCCGGTGCTATGCGAATATTATCTGTATGTCCTTCCACCCGAGCTTGACGCACTGTCAATCCTTTCAACGTATCGATCAACGCTTCCAGCTGTTCTTTATCCTGCTCGGGCAATTCGGCCTTACATGTAGCAAAATTCAAGTGCAACGTGATTTTCTTATCCGTTGATATTTCTGTCACAGTTTCGTTCAAGGTCACTTCAGCCATGCTTGTACGGCCTTTTGGAGTGCCTGGTGATGCAAAACGTGCATACGCAACGGCTTTCTTATCGCCTTCTGCACCCCCACTATTCAAAGCAACACGAATAATGTGTTCGTCTGCATCCGTAGCCAATTTCCAGAAAGTACCAAACATAGTTGCTTCGGGGATACGTTTTATGTCATCAACTGTTGCCGATGACGTGTTTAGCGACCAGCCAGCCGGAGGATCATAAAATAGATTCAGATCACTCAGATTAACACGCTCATTATGTTTAACACGCACGGTAGCCCACCACTGACCATCGGCATTCTGCTCCAGAGTATGAATCACAGTAACTGGCATTTCAGGTTCAGCACGTTGTCTGAGACGGAAATTACTGCGCCATACGCCACCACCCTGCACGTCGACAAATTGTGAAAATGTACGTCCGGCAAAGCGTGTATTATTTAACGTCACCACCTCATAGCGCTCGGGCAATGAGTCTACATCCAACTGCACCACATGTGTGCCGGAGTCGACAGCCTTAAAGTGATACAAACCATCTTTATCGGTGATCACAAACGTACCATCTTCAAGGTAAACGCGAACGTCGGCAATTCCCTGCTCACCATCATCGTTAATTTCATTATTACTGGCGCTGGCTGCTTTGACGGCACCAGCCACTGTTGATGTCGCATCTGTTACTGTTGTCGTAGCTGCTGCCATGGAGCTGGCACCGGGTTTGCCGTCATCAACAAATACACGGCCCATGATAAAACCTTTCGAACGAATCAAATCTTCCTGAATTGTCACCGCTGCTTTGGCAATATTTGAAGTGACCGGAATGCCCAACTGAGTACCGTTTGCAATTACTGTATTGATCGCAACACCAACGCGTGCATTAGAACCAACGCGTACCAGATAACTCAAAGTCCGAATTAGACCAGCTTGAACTGTTCCAACATTGAACGTTAGACCACGACCATTACCTGAGATCACAGGGTCAGCTATGCTGTAACCATCCAATACGGCTGTGCCACTGACATAACGCAAGCCAGTCGGTAAAGTATCATTCAATGTTGACAGTGTTATATCAGCTACCGGGCTTGGGTTCTCAATATTGATGCTGTAACCCAAAGCATCTCCAATCGCGACCATTGATTTCGATGCCGTTTTTTGTACATACAAACTGGTATTCATCGGGTCCATCGGGATATCAATATGCAGGGCCGGACCCGGATTAATAATAAATGGCTCCAGACGTGATCCCAGAGTAATTGCAAACGGCGCACCTGCTAGCAATTGCAATTGTGTCGTTGATACCGTTGACGGGAATGCGTAACCGGATACACCGGTGACTTTAAATTGATAGTTACCCGGCATCATGAAGGGGAAGCGATAAGAGCCCGCAGCAAGCTGATACACCTTACCGGAGCTATCAACCACAGTTCCGCCAGTGGTTACTGTTGCCGGGTAAATAGAAATGCCATCATCACCAAGTACTTTAGCCGGTGCTTTGTTCTCAAGGTCCCACATCGTGACGATCACACCATTGATAGGTGCCCCCGTATTCGAATCAAAGACCACACCGAACGGGTCGACCAGTGCCGCCGCCGCTGTTGTATCGGTATTATCATACCGGTCTGTATACAGAGCCGACATTTGTGTACCGCTTTTCACTTCTATGATTCCATCATTTTGAACAGCGGCTGTGCCCGGTACAGTGCCGACAGAACCAATGGAGGCAATAAACACGCCTGTATCAGGACCGGTTTCCGTCAGTATCATGATCTCGGAATCATTGGTATCACCGCTCGGCGTTGTCAGTGTGATTTGAACGGTTTCTGCCACATACGGATCAATATTCTGGTCCCCATCCTGAACCTGCACATAAACATCCAGACCAGCATGATAGATATCAGCAGGCACCAACAAGCCAGACACACGATCCATCTGCATAAAGGTAATCATCGCCGGTGTACGCGTACGAACCACATTGACGGTTGTTGAGCCCTGAATAATCGGCAAATTATTTGCTTTCAGTGTTGTACCTATTGAAATCGGTCCGGCTGGCGCTGAAGCCGGAATAGCCAGAGTGGCGGCAATATTCATAATTTGCCCCACAGCCATTGGATTATTCAATGTAATCTGCAAATCTCCATTAGGCAGCGTTATTACTACGTAAGCAGGATCGGCTGGTATGGTGATCGTTGCCCCTGCCGGAGGTGTTAATGTTAACACTGAACCATTCAGTGGGTTATTACCTGTATTAGAGAAGTTCAATGTTAGTGAACTGGTATTACCAGCAACAATCACATCCGGGTTGGCAACCAGAGTGATTATCGCCTGATTTGAAATGCCTGTATACACATCTACTGTGTTTGATGCGAGATTTGCAATACCTGAAGCATGGAGATAGCCGGTATTACTTATTGTTGCCGAATGTGCTGAAACAGCACTTGACAAAACTAATATACATGCCACCAGTGTACCCAACAGGGCACGCGCAAACGAACCACAGCCAAAGCTGTAGTTCGCTACGCGATTACCCTGTCGGGACATGGATAGCATCATACGATCAACGACGCCTTAATTAACCGTTACCTGGAAGGTTACGGCCACAGAGTCGTTTGCATTTACAGTACCGCCATTACCGGCAACATCAGCACTGGCAGCACCCGCTCCCAGATTAATAGTAAGGTTACCAGCTGTCAGATTAACCACATCAGCATCTGCTGCATTGGTACCAAAGGTTGTAGTAGGTACACCGGCTACCGTCGTAATAATCTGAACATCCGACAAACCACCATTATACTGACCTGCAAGAATGGTAGTAAAAGCAGGAATAGCATCGGAAATGCTTGCTTTAACGATATTGCTTGTGCCAGCTGTTGCGAGTAATTGATATTCAATGACATCACCCGCTTTTGCCGCAGTTGTTCCGGCAAAGGCAACTTCAGCATTGGTCAGATTACGTACGGTCTTTGTAAGCGTTGCCGTTGGAGGCGTTACCGTAATGATTACCTCGGCCGGACCAGCCGTTGTGTTGTAAGTTACCGCAGCTGGAGCAACACCTTGCGTGGTTGCCGTCGTGACACCACTCAAATTAACTGTATGCGTACCATTGACGCCGTCATTTGGAATTCCCGCTGTTACAGTATAAGTGAATGTTTGCAATTCGCCTACCTGCGTACCGGCTGGAGCCGCACCAATAGCAAGGCCCGGTCCCGTAACGGGTGTCAACGTAATCACCGTCGGCACTTCAACAATCAGGGCGCCAGTTGTCACGTTATGGCTGGCAACCGTACCCGGTGTAATGCTGGCAATGGTATAACTATATGGATCACCGGCTACTTTCAGCGCGTCACCGACGATCATGTTTGCATCAGATCCAACAGGAATCTGAATGGTGTTAGCCACCGTATTCGAAGCACTGGTGATCGAAGCACCCAATGTTAGCGACGTAATGGCTGGTAATCCTGGTGCACTGATATTAACAGAATTCGTCGATCCGGCAGTGAAGCTGAATGTATCCGAACCGTTCGAATTACTGCTGACCGAGTAGGTAAACGTATATGGGTCGCCCGCCGCAACTGTTTTAGCAGTTAGATCAACAGAAATTGCCGGTGCAGATGCAATCGTTTGCACAGACACATCAACCGATGCCACGACCGTGCCACCAGTAAATGTCAATGTCGCCGCATTGTGAATAGTCGCGCCACCAGCTGTAATCACAGCCTGGGCAGTACCGGAAAAAGCCAGCAACATCAAAGGTGTTGCCACAAGCATTCCAATCTTCTTTAAGATGTTTTTCATTTTTTCTCCTATTTCTGAATGAAGATTTGCAGAAGGTGGCCGAAACCACCTTCTGCCGATCTTTGAGTCAGTGATGAATCCCTCTCAATCGAGCGCAAGAAAGACACCGAAGAAGACTTCGGCAGCTTATACAAGCCCGCTCCTATCGAGAGAAAGTCAAACATTACTGAACAGTTACCTGATATAGGATCACAACAGTATCGCTGTTTGCAGCAGCATGACCGGTTATAGTTCCACCTGCACCAGAAGTAGCTCCGACACCGATATTCACTGTAAGTGTGCCTGCAGCAAGCGTAGCAACATCATCAGCAGCCGCAGCGGTTGCAAATGCAGTTGCCTGAGCAACACCATTAATAGTTTCTGTGATACTTACTTCATCTGCACCTGTATTATAAGCACCCGTTACAATTGAAGTATAAGCCGGAATAACGTCCGAAATACTTACACTTGTTGCTGATGCAGATGCATGTGGGTTAGTCACAGTGATTTCATACTCAAGTACTTCACCAGGCTTAGCCGTTGTTCCATTTGCAGCAAAAGCGCCTGCAGTTGTTACATTTCTCGATTTTTTAACGATACTCAGGTTAGGTGAAGAGACTGTTGTTACAGTTTCATTACCATTGCCAGTAGAAGTGGTAGTGCTTGCTGCAGTAGCATTATCAGCAAGCGTCGCTGTAGTGGTAACAGTTACGTTAACAGTATGTGTACCATCCGTACCAGGTGTTGTTGGTGTTCCAACTGGATCTTGAACGTTGGTGAACGTTGTATATTCGCCCATTTGCAAGCCATCAAAGTTTGTTGCTGCGGCAGTAATTACTGGTGAAGCAGCGATCGGTGCCAATGCAACTGTTGTATATGTTTCAGCAGTCGTTGTGCCAGCCGTTGCCGCACCTGATGCAGCCGCTGTTGATGCAGCTGTACCAGCAGTAATTGTACCCACTGTATAAGCATAACCATCAAGCATTACAGTAGCGCCAACTACCAAACCAGTTTCAGCACCGGCAGCAATATTCACTTCTCCATCAACGGTAGTGCTTATTACGTAACCACCCCAAAGTGTGAAAGCACCACCCAGAGTATTCGTGGCAGCAGATACGTTTGTATCAGCTGTTGTACCAGCTAAAGCCGGTGTATACGTATCAGGACCATTACTTGTTGAAGTAACAGTATATGTGAATGTATTGCTTGAACCCGCCAAAGATGTTACAGCTGTCTGATCGACTGTAATATTTGGCGCTGAAGCCAGTGTACTCACGGCAACATTAACCGATGTGGTTGAATTCAGGGTGGTTGCACCCGATGTAAAACTCACAGTTACCGCATTGTGAATTGTTGCGCCCGCACTTGTCAGTGCTGATGCCTGTTGTGGTAAAGCAATAGCGGCAACAGCAATGAGTGCCAGAGCACTAAAAGCAGTTGTTATCGCTTTGCGTAGGGTTGATATGTTTTTCATATCCTTTCTCCTTTTTTAACATCCGTGGATGTTTGTTGTTTTGCCGCTCTGCCCTGAAAAGGTGCTGATTGGCGTTTCGATCTATCGATCTTGACCTTTCGATCAAAACTGTGTCCCTCACACAGCGGGAGTGGGTTATCTCAATAGAGGCTCAGCATCGTCGTCGCCTCCATCGGAGATCTGGGGGAGCTCCGCCTTTTCCCGCTATATACTGCGGTGGCGGAACGCCTGCATGTGGCGGGTCGCCACGTGCAAAACAGTATTTATCACGTCTCAACTCCAATAATCTGGTATCCATATCAACTCCTCTAAACCTGTTGTTCACACTTGCTGCTGTTGCTCTCTGAACGGCATTTCCAGAACGCAACAAAGGCCCACCGCATTGGCAGGCCTGTATCCACGCATGGATTCCTCGTTGCAGAGGGATAAGCATTAAATCAAACTCTTGCTTACCAACACAAGCAGACCATATGCACTATTTGACACGGACCCGAAAACCAGCCACGCCGCTTTTACCTGCCTCAACTTGCTTCACCTGCCAGCGTATATGTGTATACACATCAGGACTGGCAAGCCTTGAAACTTTCTTTCCAGCTTGTTCAATTTCATAGATTAAAAGACTTGGACTATTGAATGATTCGCCACCATCTATGGAAAATGTAATGTCAGATCCCGGTCCAAAAGCACTGCCATCGATATAAATGGTTCCATCAGGCACAGGGTCATTCAGCACTACATCGGTCGCAACTTCATCGCCTTTATTGACATAATCCAATGTATAAATCAAAACATCACCCGGCATAGCAGTGTCAATTTTGACTCGTTTCAACACATCTTTGCCATCTTCCTGCACCACGATTTCTTTTTCAGCCGTAATATTAATTTTCACATCTGACTTGGCGCTGGCGATATTTGCCGACGCGCTTAAAGCCAGTAATATTAAAGGTAACATCAATAGTTTTTTCATCTTTTTCTCCTTTGTGCCAAACCTATAGTCAGGCGTCATAATAATATGTGATATTTTTATCTTCTTTGTGATCATTAACACAAGTTAATTGTCATTTAACCTGCACCTCGTATTGAAGATTAAAGCGTGGATTTGCCGCCTGATTCGCATTCATCGTACCATTCATCGTACCATTCATCTGCACCATAAAATTAGTGACATACGGATCGTAAGGCAGTGTCATATTCAACGGATATGCATACGTCACACCACCGTCATCAGAATACGTAATAGCACCAAGACTCAGCCCTGAAGCATTCGTACCGTCAATAAATTTAATCGGTGTACCCGTACCCCATGGTTCCGTAGCAAGACTTGAATATGCACTCATGGTATCTGTTGCGATAACATTGGTTGCCACACCTGCCCCTGTATTTTGAGTCGATACGGTATACACAATGACTGCCCCGGATTTTGCAGTAGTTAAGTCCGCTTGTTTCATCACCATCAGCGAAGGCATTGGCGGTGATTGCACCGTAAATGTGCCCAGCGATGTATCCGCTACCAAACCTTCTGCACCTTCAGTTGCGCTAACAGCCATTGTCCAAGCTCCGTAAGCCGTTGTAGTCGGAACCTGATAAGCATATTCAAATGTATTAGACTCAGCATACGGGTCAGCCGGCGAAGTCACGCGGGTCATCACAGCGTTGTTGACCAGTATTCCGCCATTGGTATCAACAATATCAATCGTGACGGAATTAATATCATATGCCCCGAACGGATCACTGATATCCGCCCGCGCGTACACCCAGTCACCCACCTGAAAATAGCCCACGGCGGGCTTTGTAGTTGCAGGATACGCAGCACTGTAGCCATCCACCTGATCGACACTGATCACGGTTTTGAGGGTCATGGATGCACTGCTGTACTCGGTGGGAACAACAACAGGAAGCGTTGGTGCAACCCTGCCCACCGGATACAAAAGCACATCGCGACCGGCCCTCGCCGTTACATTGGTGATGGTCATTGTGATTTGCGTACCTGCCGCCAAAGCGATATCCCCGGCAATGGGAATCGGGAATGTATACGCTATCGACTCGCCATTGACATCAAGACCGTTAATCGTTGTCAGCGTTTGTGTCAATGTTCCGATGGGGCCAGCCGTAGCACCAATCGTATCAAGCGATACCGTGATATCTCTGGTTCTCGGCGTCGTGTTGGCAGGGTTGGAGTGGCTCAACCACAATGTGACAGGAATCGTCGTGCTGGTTGTTCCATCAATTGTCATCGGCATTGGGCTGGCTGGGGTAAGTGTGAATGTCACAGGCGTTCCCAATCCACCAGCTGCTGATGATATCAGGATACTCGCAGTCCCTGCGGGCGCTGACGTTCTGGTGAGCACTCCGGCGGCGGCTGTTCCATTGGTGTAGAGCGGCTTGTTGCCCGCCACTGGTATCGACGAGGTTGAGACGAAGCCAAAATCCTGCGAAGTGGCCGCCCCTCCCGCAATTGTTACTGCCAGCAGAGGATAGGTTGCCGGAGACACCACCGCCGGACTGAACGCCAGATACCCCAAATAGGGATTGCGCGCCTCCACGAAATAATTTCCCGGCGTTACCCCGGAGAAGTTATAACTGCCATCTGCCTGTGAAACGACCGAGGTAATCAAAGTCATCGAGGCGTCATAGAGCATGAGCGTAACGCCGGAAATCGCCCCGTCAGTCGGCGTGCCATCAAATGTGCCTGAACTATTGAGGTCTTCGTATACATAACCGGGAATCGACCCGGAAATATGGTAACCAATATTGCTCAGCGTATGCGTACTTCCCGGCGTTGCGGTAGCTGTTTGCGGTTCATTGCCTGTCGTCAGCGCTGCACCGCTGATGGGAGCCGCAGCCTGATCGACATCAATAGTGTAAGTGACGCTACCCGCTGCTCCGATCAGTGGCCTGAATTCGTAAGCACCATTCACATCTGTCATCGTCGTTGCTATTAACGAGCCCCCAACACCGCCTGTCCATAATTTGACAGTGGCCCCTTGCAGCCATGAATCCCCCGCATTGAATGTTCCGCTATTATCAGCATCGGCAAACACTTTGCCGGTAATCTGCGGGGTTTGCTGTAAGCCAATATTGTTGTTCGGCGCTATCACACTATCCGTCACCGTCACAGACAAAGGTATTGTGGAAGTTATTGCGTAACCTGTGGGAACAGAATTCATCCGCACTTCATAATTCCCTACAGTGATATTGGAGAACTGATAATTGCCGCTTGCATCCGTGGTATAGGAATCAATAAAAATTCCGATGGCGTTATAAAGATCGACGACTACGCCGGCCATGACCGTTTCTCCACCCTGCTTGATACCATCGCCACTGGTATCATTGAACACTGTACCGGAAAGACCGCCATACGGACCAAACGTGGTCTCAAAGGTCGTGATTCCCAAATCAGTTACCGTACCTTCTGTTCCCTCGTTTGCTGTAATTTCAACAGTCCAGGTACCGGGAGAGGTACTTACTGGTAATAAGTAGGATAATTCGTAAGTCGAAATAGCGCCCGCCGATGTTCCTACGATTCCCATCGGCTGGCTGCTTATAACAGCCGTGCCGCTTGCATCTTTGATTGTAACGGTGGCCGATGAAATATCTGCAAAACCAAACGGATCACTTATAACCGCCCGCATATAAATGGTATCACCGGTGGTATAGGTCGTCAGCTTCGTCGTCGACGGATACACAGCGCTGTAGACATCCAGCGTATCAATATTGATCACATTTTGAGAAGGCAGCAAAACATTAGAATAATTTCCTGCCGAAGGTGACGGATACACCTGAATATCACGCGCTGCCCCTCCAGCTCCCTGCGTATTGGTAATTCTGAGTCCCCAGGCCGAACCGGCCGCGCAAGTCGAAATTGCAGCCAGAGGCAATGGAAAGCTCCATTTCACAGGAACAGTCGTTAATGCCATGCTCGGCTGGGTAAACGTGGACACCACCGTTGCACCGCAAAGCAGTGATACCGGAACGTTAGTAAAAGTTCGATTAGCATTGGTTGCCAGCCAAAGATCTACCGGAACTGTCGGACTCAATGCAGGATCAATGGTAACTGCTTTAGCCAGCACCGGTGCCAGAGTCCATGTTTTGATTGTAGAGCCTCTTGGCACAGCGGCAAAGACTGTAATATTAGGTGCAGGTTGAGTTCGTGACATGCCGGTTAATGCATCGGGATAGAGTGGCTTATTTCCAGTGCCCGGAAGTGTACTGCCAGCCACAGTGATTGTGGCAGCCGTTGGCGCCCCACCGGTACCACTGGCTGGAGTCACTGTGGCTGCATTATTAATCAGTGTACCAGGGGCTGCACCACCCGCGATGGTTACATCAAATGTCACCGTCGCGCTGCCGAAAGCAGGAATAGATATACCCATCACATTAGCATAACCATTTGTATTCAAACCACTTATTGCAGGTGTTGAACTGTTTGTAGCACCAGCAGGAATCGTCATCGATGCGGGCACAAATCCGGTGACATTCAGTGGAATGTCATCGGTCACACTGGCCGTTGTTGCCACGCCGTCACTTTCAACAATGGTGATGGTATAGCGAATCACATCGCCGGGCATCTGGTCACCACCATTCAGATCGACCCATGTTTTGCTTGATGTTGAAAGATTGGGCCCCATCACGGTTAGCGTAGGCGCATTCGGGCTTCCCCCGGTACCGCCAGGCACACTGATGGTAGCCATATTATCAATCGTCGTACCAGCCGTAGCAGCAATGGTCACTGTAAATTTCACGGTAACACTACCATTTGCAGGTACTGTAATGCCGGACACATTCAAATAGCCGGTGCTATTTGCACCACTTGGCGCAGCTGTTGAATTGTCCGTTGCTCCCGCCGGAATTGATGTAACGGTAAAGCCCGTAACATTTGGCGGAATGAGATCCTCAACGGTCACGCTATTAGCAACCGCGCCAGCGGTTTCATTTAAAGTGATAGTATATTCGATCAAACTGCCTGACGTCGGAGAACCACCCGATAAATTGGTCCATGTTTTGGTTGACGTCGACAAATCTGGTGTAATGAGCGCCACAACCGTGTCGGTATCTGAAGCCTGATTATTACTCCAGTTACCATCGGAAAATCCTGCCGGCAAATATCCGATAGCTGTATTTGTCACATTACCGCCCGGAGCAGCCGTCACGTTAACATTTACCGTCACCGTGATCGAGCCACCACTTGGGAACGTTGCCACATTCAAGCCAGCACCCTCAAGTGCAGCCACAGTCAATGGCGAGGGGCATACCGCTCCACCGCTGGCCACACAAGAAAGACCGGTTTTAGTCAGGCCTGTCACCGCCGCATCGCGCAACAGTGAATTATTGGCAGCATTGGGACCATTATTTGTAAACACAATATCATAGCTGGTTGTACCTCCAGCCAGTATGGATGTTACAGCGTTGGATTTGGTGACAGAAATATCTGCAATTTGTGCCGACAGCTGGACAGCTACAGCCTGTGAATTTGCCGAGCCACCGGTCCAGGCTGCCCGAGCGTTATTTGTATAACTGGCACCGGTCGTCATCGATGCGCCTGCGATAGTCGAAAATGTAATACTGAAACTGGCACCGGGAGCCAGTGTCTGTGCAGCAAAATTCCACGCCAGCTCCTGCATATTGGTGGCATAAGGGTCGGCATTATAAGGGGCAAATGTCGGTGGAGTTGTCACTGTAGGTGTCACAGTTGTTAAACCCGTGATTGTGCTAGTGCCTCCGTAGCTGAAACGTGTTAGCGGATCATTAACTGCCCCATCTGAAGGTAACCAATCGTATATTACTATTCCGGTAGCATCACCTGTACCGGTGTTGGTCACAGTCAATGTATAGGAGAGCATATTGCCAGCTGTAACAGCCGTTGCCGAAGCACTCTTATTAATCGATAAGCTTGGCTGTGATACGACACTCGTTTGAACCTGAGCTGTTGCCGTACTGACAGCCGTACCACTGATCTGCACATCATTGGTGACAATGTTTCCATCGACAGCACTGGTCTGCACATCATATTTAATGGTACCACTTTGCCCGGCATTCAGCGTTACCGCCGGAAAGCTGAAACTCTGTCTTGTTGCCGGGCACACGCCAGCTGCAATTGCCGCAAGTGTTGCACCGGAAGGTGACGTGATCGGACCACTGAGAATACTCACCGTGTTGGCCGTGCCGTTATAACTGACTGGTGCTAAACTTGCCTGACAGGGAAGTGTATCTGTCAGCACCGTATTATTAATCGCCGAAATGCCATTGTTGGCATAATCAATACGATAGCGAACCTTGGCATTGGCAGGCAACGAGCCTGAATACGGCACACAAGCCCCACCCGAGAAAAAACAGTCAATACTTTTGCTCACCGCAAATGGTGAGGTTACTGTAACCCCGGCAGTACTGGTAATATCAGCACGCCCAAGACCCATATCGTAAACCACCACTGCATCGTTGGTATAAGGCACTGCTGAGCTGGTCACAGCTATTCCGACATTGGCGGTGAAAGTCACCGAAAAGGTTGCACCAACGGGCAAGGATTGAATACCGAAATTCCAGATTACTGCTTCCTGATTCGGTGCTTTGAGTGCTGTATTGTAGTTATTGGGAATCTTAGTCGCAAAAACCCCGGCAACATTGCCGACATGTGCCACTGAAAGTGTCAAAGCTGTATTACTGGTTATCGTTGCCACCCGATAGCGGATGTTGTTTATATAGATGTAATCATTCACCAGCAATTCAGTGAGAAACAGTGTTCCTGCGCCAGTTACATTTAACGATCCATTGGTTGCGCTGACCGTTCCCGTAAGATTGGTCGCAGCTATGCCCACCTTAGGAACAACCGCAGTCATACCTAAGGTTGAAGATGTTGCAGCATAACTGAATCGTGTCGTCGCACTGTAAATATCGCTACTTGTCGGCAACAGATCGTAAACGGCAATGTCTGTAGCGGGCATCGTACCGTTATTGCCAACAGTCAGCGTATAGGTAGCTGTTCCACCGGCAGCTACTACGGGCGTACTCGTGCTTTTAGTGATATAAAGATTCGGTGCCCCATTCACATTGGATACGGCATTGGAAACCACACCTGCGGGCAAACCCGTCGAAGCAAGCGTTGCCGTATTCACCACGATGTCACCAAGAATAGCCGTGGTGTAAACATCATACTCAATCGAACCACTGGCTCCGGCAGCAAGCGAGGTAAGGGTTGGGAATGCAAAAGTAGCGCGAGTGGACGGGCAGATTCCAGCCGCTGTCACAGGCGCAAAGCCCGGAGCAACAGTAATAGGTCCGCCCAGATTCACAAAATTGACTGCGGCATTTGCGCCTGTCTGACACGGCAACATATCTGAAAGCGTTACATTGGCTTGCGCAACAGTGCCTGAGTTCACATAAGTTGTTCGATACCGAACGGTAGAGCCTGCCGGAATATAGGTACCATCACTCGGAATCAACGTGGCTCCGGAGTAATAGGCAACAACCTTTTTCAGCACAAACAGACTTGAGTTATTATCAGCCACACTCGGCACATGGTACTGCCAGGTGTTGTCACCGACTGTGATCGCAGTTGAAGGGTCACCATTGGCCGTATCCGAACCAAACACTTCAGAACTGTTCACGACGCCATCAACTGGCACCGGCGCCGTAAGACGCAAGCGGACCTTCACATATTTAATTTCACCGACCTGTAATTTACCCAAAGCCCAGCGTACTGCATTGGTTCCGGAAGGCAGTGGGTTTGATGACGACACCACGCGACCGGCACTTGTCGAGAATCCGCAAACAGCACCAGGATCAGCAGAAGTACCGGCACCACCAAGAGCGATAGCCGGACCACGCGACTGATCGCCCATGCGCGAGCCTGGATAGTAGATACGCTGCCAGGGACCAAGCGTGCCCGTATTATCCAGCTGATATCCAGTTTGCGGCCCCGCTACCGGCGAACCGGTATTAAATGGTGTGTTTGATCTCGTTAGGCGAACAATCGGTGCCACCGACATCGGCGCAACCGCTGGTAACACACTGGTACCGAAAGCGCTGGTCTGATCCGCATCCCAAAGATTATGCGTTGTCGCGGCAGCCTGGCCGATAATTGGATTAAGCTGCCCAGCACGCTGCGGGTTAATATTGTAACCATTCAAGGTCTGAACCACCCGCGTAGGTGCTGCAGGGAAGGCGGCAGTACGCGGGTCAGTGGAATAGAAGATACCCGTATCGGCATTTACCTCACAGATAATGGCATTACAGTTGTTGGTAAACAAACCGGCCGCACACATACCCGTTGCATCATAGGCCGCAGTGGCAAATGGCACTGCAAATGTCGATTGCCCGCGTGCGCCCCAGCCATCGTAACTGGGCGCTGGCAATGAAGGCGCAACCTCATAAAAATTACCCAGACCGTCCTTGTTTACAATCCAAGTGCCTATCACTTCAGTTCCCGGAGGGATGTAGTCAGTGGCATAGCCCTGCACACCGATATTTGAGCCATTCGCTACCGGCGTAAACTGCACGATATAGCTGATTTCATCGCCCACCACCAGACCGGGCTGACCTGCAGCAGCACGGGCTATAATTAGCTCTACTGTCTCAGGCGCAAAATATTTCGTAGTTTGAACCTGTGCCACACTGTGCGCATTCAGTTCACCGGAAAACGCAAAAATGCCGACCACAAAAGCCAGCACGGGAGTTAAAAACTTTTTGCTGAAAAAAGTTTTTTGACGCTTCAATCGATGTGTTTTAGCCTCATCCGTGCCGAGCAAAGGGAACATTTATCTCCTCATGTTTAATTATCGGTTAAACATACACTTAAGTAACATATTGTTTTTTTTGATGTTTTTTAGACAATTGGCCAGAATGGCGCATACTAACAATCCATACATCTTTTCCATGGTTAATTAAATCACACCACTCAAAATATTTCGTGCGCTCAAACAAGCACGGGTGCATTTACAGTGAATAAGAGGCTATACTTCGCAGCCTGAACCATCACTCAGCGAGGAAGCGCGATGCAAGCGGAAGTTAACGTAAAAGAAAACCCCGACCTTCGCCAAACCCTGCAAATGGCTGAAGATCACCCACAGAAAACCAGCGAACACTTTGCTGAGCTTCACCCTTCTGAACTGGCTGAGCTTCTGCTTTCGTGCAAAGATGATGAGCGTGAAATTCTCATCCCGCTGATTCCTGACTCGCAGATGGGCGACACCTTGCTGGGATTGCCCGAAAGTATGCAGCAGTACATCCTGGCCGATCTGCAACTGGCCGAAATCGAAGACATTGTTGAACATCTGGATTCGGATGATGCTGCAGACATTCTGCAAGCCGCCAACAAGCATGTCGCCAATGCCATTATCCAGCGACTCGAACCGGAAGACCGTCGAGAACTTGAACCGCTGATGCAACATGCCGAAGAGTCCGCTGGCGGCTTGATGCAGGCAGAGCTTTTTAAGGTCAGGCATGGCTGGAAAGTTGAAAAAGTGCTGAAAGTTCTGAAAAGATTCGGAAAAACCATCGAAAACATCAACTATGTGTATGTGGTGGACAACGAAGACAGGCTGGTTGGTGTCGTTCCACTCTACCAGCTGCTCTTCGCAGAAAGTGATGACCCGGTTGAAGCCTATCTGGAGCCGGATTTTCCCAATGTGCATGCGGGCGAAGATCAGGAAAAAGTGGCCGCATTATTTAAAAGGTACGACCTGATTGCCATCCCTGTAGTCGATGAACAGCAGGTGCTGATTGGCCGCATTACCGCTGACGATATTTTTGACGTTATTCACGAAGAAGCCACTGAAGATATGTTTCGCCTTGCCTCACTCTCTGAAGATGACGATCTGGCCGAATCTGTTCGCATCACCGCCTGGCGTCGTGGCGTATGGCTGGCTGTAAATCTTGGCACGGCTATTCTTGCCTCATTCGTGATTGCCCAGTTTGAAGCAACCATCGAAAAGATCGTTGCCCTGGCAGTACTGATGCCGGTGGTAGCCAGCATGGGGGGCATTGCCGGAACGCAAACCCTGACCGTCATAGTACGCGGTATTGCGCTTGGCCGCATCACCATGAAAAACGCATGGCGAACTCTGGTCAAAGAAGTATCCGTGGGCGCCATGACAGGCATGACTTTTGCTGTAGTTATCGCAGTGATAGCGTCAAACTGGTTCCCTGAACTTGGCATCAAACTCGGACTGGTGATTGCTGCCGCCATGCTGATCAATCTGGTGGCTGCCGGCCTGGCTGGCGCACTGATTCCACTGACACTCCAACGCTTAAAAATCGATCCGGCACTGGCTTCCGGAACTATCCTGACCACAGTCACCGATGTGGTTGGATTTTTATCTTTCCTGGGCCTTTCAACCCTTTTTCTTTTGTAGAAAATTCATAAAAAAAGTAGCCATTCAAATTACCCATATTTTCTTCGCCACAAAGGAAAACAGGCACTGCATACACCTGTATTTGAGCATGTTTGACGCAGAAATCGACATAGGTGCCTCAAGGCGACAGCGCTTTCCACCGCCAGCACCTCCCCCTTGGCAAAGGGGGACCGAGGGGGATTTATCCGGCGTTACTTATTTTTTCCCGCGCGGCTTTCTGTCTTTCCTGACAGGCTTATCCGTATGGCCACGTTGAAATCTTCCGCGTCGCTTTTCCTGCTTTGGCGCATCGTATTGCGCATGACCGGAGATCCTCTCAGCCTGCATTTTTCTACCACAGACACGAAGTTGCTGAAGTGTTTTAAATACATGATCCGGCATCCCTTCCGGCAAATCGACTGAACTGGTTTCCTCGCCCACGGTTACGCGCTCGATAAACTCACTATCAATACCCAGCTCATTGGCAATCGCACCGACAATATTACCCGCTTTAACGCCGTGCACAGATCCGACATCCAAAAGAAAACGCTCCATATCACGTCCGGGCTTTGGCAAATTCACATCTGCGCCGCGCCCATCTTCACCCCTGCTACGTCTGACTGTCCGCTCTTCCTCTGGCCTTTCACGGCGGGCCGCACGTTGTCCACGTGAATCATTGACTTCATCACGATCAAAAACCTGCTCGGACTGAGACACATGCTGCACCAGCAAAGGCTGGTCACCCTGCACCATTCGAGCCAGAGCCGCTGCAACGGTCGATACTTCGATTTCATGCTCTTGCACATATTGCGCAACAATTTGTTCAAACAGGGTTAAATCATAACGTTCAATCACAGATGCGATCTGTTGCTTGAAATCGGCAATACGCTTGTCGTTGATGGAATCTGCCGTTGGCATTTTCCATAGTTCAATACGCTGTTTGGTTGCACGCTCAATAACACTCAACATACGTCTTTCTCGCGGTGTAATCAGCAGGATTGCATCACCTTTACGGCCCGCACGACCGGTTCTGCCGATTCGATGCACATACGATTCTGTATCATGCGGCACATCGTAGTTGATGACATGTGAAACCCTGTCTACATCCAGACCACGGGCAGCCACATCGGTTGCAACCAGAATATCCAGCTTGCCTTTTTTCAGGTTGTTGATGGTACTTTCACGCTGTTTTTGCGCAATATCGCCATTCAGCGCGGCTGCCGAATAACCCCGTGCTTCCAGCTTTTCAGCCAGTTCGGTCGTGGCTGTTTTGGTGCGCACAAAAATAATCATGGCATCGATATCTTCAGCCTCAAGCATGCGTGTTAAAGCTTCCAGCTTCTGGGCACCGGTGGCAATCCAGTAATGCTGACGAATGGTGTCAGCCGTTGTTGTCTTCACATCGATGGAGATATGCTCAGGCTTATTCAAATGTTTATCGGCAATTTTCCGGATCGGTGCCGGCATCGTGGCCGAGAACAGGGCAATCTGACGTGTCGGCGGTGTTTGCTCGAGAACCCAGGTCACATCATCGATAAATCCCATGCGTAACATTTCATCGGCTTCATCCAGCACCAGCGTTTTTAATCCGCCCAGCTTCAACGTGCCCCGACGCATATGATCCATCACGCGGCCGGGTGTACCGACAATCACATGTGCGCCACGCTGTAACTGTTTCAGTTGAACCGTGTATGGCTGTCCACCATAAATAGGCAGCACGTGAAACCCTTTCAGGTGATGTGCATACTTCTGAAATGCCTCCGCCACCTGAATGGCCAGCTCGCGTGTGGGTGCAAGCACCAGCACCTGCGGGTCGCGCTGCTTCAGATCAATTCGGGATAAAATTGGCAAAGCAAATGCCGCCGTTTTACCCGTGCCAGTCTGTGCCTGCCCGAGCACGTCACGCCCCTGCATCATAAATGGAATGGTCTTGGCCTGAATCGGCGAAGGTGTTTCATAACCGACCGCTTCAACGGCTTTAAGCACGGATGGGTCGAGTCCTAAGTCTGCAAATGTACACTCTGATGGAGTAAGGGATGTTTCTGATGTCATATAATTGATTAGCCTGTGTGAAAATATTCGCCCAAGACTGAATGAAGTCGCATGAACTTACCATGAAATACTCATCTATGTGTGATATGAAGAAACACAAACTCGACAAAAACCACCACAGATCATTTCAACCATTACCTTCTTGAAACGGGTTACCGCAAATCGGCCAGTGCTGAGATCACCTCTGAGCATACGAAACGTTCTATTTCAATTTAGCAAACCGATCATTAGAGTTCGCCAACAAATTGAGCTCGACAATTCAGCTTGCGGATTATTTCACGACTCATTTCAACAATGCACCCTTAGCTCAGCTGGATAGAGCATCGGCCTCCGAAGCCGAAGGCCAGTGGTTCGAATCCACTAGGGTGCACCATTTTCACATGCAAGGTGAGCAACATCTGCCGATATTTATTGGGCTGTTCATACTAAGCGTTAATTCACCCGCACCTTGTATTGTAAAATAAAGCTCGGATTGGCCGCTGGATTTGCCGTCGGATTGGCATTCATGGTACCATTCATCTGAACCTTAAAATTGGTGACATATGGATCGTACGTTAGTGCCATATTCAGCGGATAACCGTATGTCACGCCTCCATCATTCGAGTAAGTAATCGCACCCGTTGTAAGCGCAGATGGGTTCGCGCCATCGGTGAATTTTACTGGCGTACCATTTCCCCATGGATCTGTAGCCAGACTGGTATATGTACTCTTGTTATCATTCACTATGACATTTGTCGCAACGCCTGCACCACTATTTTGAGTCGTCACTGTATAGATGATGACACTACCCGGCTTAGCCGTGGCAACATTCGCCTGTTTCAAAACGGTAAGTGAAGCCATACTTGCGCTGACATCTACCGGGGCAGTTGCTCCGGTAGTCGCCACCGTCACGCCACGTATATCCATTAATGTTGCTGTATTGGTATGTGTTGCCACCGGCGCCCAGGCGGCTGCTTGCGCCGAAAAGGTGACTGTCAGCGTCGCGCCACCGGCAATTGAAGGCAAACTCCACTGCATCTGCGTAGTTGTACCAGCCGGATCGGCCGTTGCCGCACCATTAAATTTACTGGTACCCGTTGTGTAGCTGAAACCATTGGATAACTGATCAACAAGCGTTAAACCCGCCACTGCGCCGGTGGCAGAGTTGTTGGTAATATTCACGGTATAGGTGACATAACCACCGGGTGAAATAGTGGCTTTATTTACAGTTTTGGTAATTGTCAAATCATAGGTGACATCAAAGTCTTTGGATGCATTGACCTGAGTTGCAGCCCGCCCTGTTCGGCCAGCCATTGCCGATCCCTGATTCAGATACAATCCCGGCAAATAACTCGGCGAGGCATAGGCATCAAACTGCATGACCACCTCACTCGGGTAGGAGGTTGTCGTACCGGGAAGCGGTACGACATAGCTCCATGTCAGCCCCTGTGATGCGCCAGGCGCCAGTGCACTGACATAAGGAGATACTCCCGGCGTGGCATACGGGGTAATCACCGGATCAAGTGCGATAGTTGGTATACCGCCAAGCAATGGATTAGTCAGCACGGATGACCCAGGTACATAGGTCAGACCATATCCATACATATCGGCTGGCAGCGTATCACTGAACGATGTCACATCAATCTGACGGCCACGCAGCGTATTGGCGACGGCAAGTTCAAAAGTCACCGTATCGCCGGGATGAATCACCGGACGACCTGTGCCTACATACGGGATAGCATTAATGGCCTTTACACGCTTATCAAAGGTCAAATCACGGGCAACTGAAAAGGTGATTAAATTCGGAAAATCCACCACCGTTGCCGGGGTGCCATATTGGATTGCTGCGCCATTATAGTTTGGTGAGCCGGTTCTGCCCGCGCCGCCCGGCTGCGCGCCATTAAAGTGAATAACCAACGTAGAGTTTCCCGGTAGCCCATTGGTCAACGTCCATGTTGGTGTCGCGCTCAATAGTATCGGCGCGGTATAATCCACACCTGCGGTCAGAGCCACACCATCGAGCGTGATGGAGATCGGTGAATCATAAACAAAAGCGACCGCTGACGCGCTGAACATGCCAAGCCCGCCGACAAATGGAGAAACTGGCACACCACCACGAACAGGCATCACATCGGCAACACTGAATGCCGACACACCACCACCGGCATTGGTTACCGTCAGCGTGACATCCATTTTCGTGCCACGATCCAGTGTGGAAGAAGCCATGGTTTTGAATACGCTGATATTCGGCGCTTTCAGATAACCGAAATCATTCACATAGGCCAATCCGCCAGCCACAGCCAGCGGAACCATGGGCTGATTGACTGTGGTTAAGGTATAACCCAGCAGCTCACCGAAGGTATCGGTCACATCAATGCGGTATGTGCCCGGTGCTACGGCATCAAACTGATAACTTCCCAATGCTGGCACAATGGCCGGTGATACCGGTGAATATGCTGTCGTTGTTGTACGGATGACGCTACCAGTTGCGGTATCAATAAGGTTCATGGTCACATTGGCATGTCCCGGTTCACCTGGCGAGAAAACACCCGGGGTACTGTAATCATCGAACACCGTACCACTGAATGTTGCACCCGGTGCCCAGCCAAAATCCTTACTGGTAAGACTACCCGCAACCACGGTAATGGTGTATGGATCCACAGGGCTGGCAGCAGGTGTATTGTACTGTCCGTTCAGCGGGTAGAGCGCCGCACCGGAATTGACCACATCAATTTTATAATTCCCGGCGGCCAGATTATTGAAGCTAAATAGTCCTGCTGCTGTCGTTGTGGAACTTGCCACAACCGTACCACTTATCGTGGTCAGGTTTACCTGAGCACCCGGGATACCCGCATCGACACCATTGAGTATCCCATCCAGATTAGCATCACCAAATACCGTGCCATTGACCGTGGCCGCAGCCCCGGCAAGTGCATAACCAAAGTTCAGCCCTGTCAGTTTTTGACTATCCAGAATAGTAACAGGCATCAACGGCACAACAGGGTTGGTAAATCCGGCAAGAATGCCAGCAACATCCGTCACCACCACCTGATAACTGCCTGCACCCGGTGCCACCAGATCAAACAATCCATTTGCCCCGGTGGTATAAGTATCAATGGCCGCTCCACCACCGGATGGTTGTAGTGCAACGGTAATTCCATTCAATGGCATATCCAGAGTCGCGCTGTTGTAGACACCATCAACAGTCAATTCATGGAATATTGTGCCTTGCAAATGCGCATTCGCCGAAACATTTACCGTCGCGCCAATAAATGTCTGTGTTATACCTCGACCCCGCAACTGGTCGGCAAGTGTTGCCACCCGGTTATCATGCAGACCGGCAACCGGTGTATTAGGGGTCAGAATGTCCTCGGCATAAGCATCAAATTGCAATGTTGCCGTATCGCCCGTACTCGGTCCGGTCACCATGGAGTCGCCGACAATAGGCAACCTATTACGATTCGGTATAACGCTACCATTAAAGGTGTACGTTAAAATCTCTGATGTAAGCGCAGTAGCTGGCGTTACCAGCGGATCTAAAACAGGTGTCAGCAATGGCTGAGTATTTCCCGGCGAGACCGTCTTACTGGTACCTAAAACATATTTAAATCCCAATGGCAGTGTATCTGTCAATGTCGCAACCGAGATCTCCTCCCGATTGACTCGCCCTCGACCAATCTGATTGGCGATCATCACCTGATAGGTCACAATATCACCAACATCAATGGTTGGTGTTCCACCGCCCCAGACAACCCCGTTCACAGCGATCACAGTCTTATCCATGGTATAGGTTCGGGTCACACTGACCACATTAATATCCGGATACCACAATGTCGGTTGCGCTGTTGCACCGGCATAGTAATCCACCTGCAGCGAATTGAAGTAACTTGCTTCTGTGTTGGGTGTATCAGCAGTGAAATCTATCTGCAATACGTCACCTGTATTGAGCGTAAAGCCACCGGGCGCTGCCAGTGACCATGTTATGGTGCCTACACCGGCCAGTTCCGTATACGGCGCCAGAGGCAGTGTTGCAACCAGAATTCCATTTTTATAAATGGAAGTTGCCTGCGGTACATTCGCAGCCGGATAAACAAATGCTGCCGGGGATGCCGTCGGCAGCGTCAACCCCAGCCAGCCGACATGCGTTAAGTTCGGCAACCAGTCTGTCACCTGCACATAGGTCGCAGTACCACCACTGTTGCTGATCTGGATGGAATAGTTCACAGAGGAGGTACGGGCGGCAAATGGCGATGGTGTAGTTTTGGTCACGCTCAGATTTGGTGGTAAGGTAAAGCCAAAGTTCTGCCCGATTACAGCTGTTCCTGACGCAAGTGTGATCGCTCTTCGTGGTTGTGTTGCAGGCAACACGACCGCCGGCGACACAGCCGAATAGGTCGCAGGCGTGACCACTTCCACATAATAATCGGCTCCAATCAGTCCGGTAAAACTGAAGCTTCCATCCATCGCGCTAGTCGTAGTTCCATGCAACGTTACGCCATCGGCATCGTACAAATTCACTGTCGCAGCGGTCAAAGCCGTATCTGCAGGCAATGGCGTCAGATCGAAGAGTAGCGTACCATTTTTATCTTCATACACCGTGCCGGAAATAGATCCCTGCACCAGATAACCGATATCCGTCATGGAATATGTTGTGCCAGCTGTTACCACAACCACGGTCTGCGGATCATTAGCCGTAGTTAACGCAGCACCGCTGATGGGTGCCAGAGTCTGATCAACATCCACGGTGTAATTGATACTGGCTGCTGTTCCCAGAAGCACATTGAATTCATAGCTCCCCGAGACAGTGCTCGTATAAGTATCAACCACTGTTGCACCATTTTTCAGATTCACAGTCACGCCTGAAAGAAGGCTATCTCCTGCATCGAAAGTCATGTTGTTGTTCACATCAGCAAAAACAATGCCGCTGATCTTCGAATACTGCTGATATCCCAGATTGTTTCCTGAATTTTGTGATCCGACACTTGCAGTGACACTCAACGGTTGAACTGTTGTTGCGGCAAACCCAGCCGGGCTGCGTCCATAAATCTTATATGTACCATTGGGTATACTTTCAAACAAATAGAGACCCGAAGCATTCGTGGTATACGAATCAATAAACACATCAGCGTTGGTGTAGCGATCCACAATGACACCAGCTATACCGACCTCAGCTGTCAACGTGCCATCACCGTTGGCGTCACTGAATATTGTGCCGCTGATACTACCATAAGGGCCATAACCGATGTTATTGGCTGCCGCATTATTGATTACGCCATTAACCGCAGTCACTGCGATCGGGTGAACTGTTGTAACATCGAAGCCTGTGGGGGGACTCGTGACCAGAACAGTGTAAGAGCCTGCCGCAAAGCCGGTAAACTCATAAAAGCCTGCCGCTGTCGATGTATAGGTATCGATAACAACCCCTGCTGAATTCTTCAGTGAGACAAGCACGCCTGCCAATCCAGAATCAGCTGCATCGAACGTTCCCGTTGCATAGGTATCGATAAACACGCTGCCCTGAATCGTTGCCGGATTAGGCGGCAGAACATAACCAAAGTCACGCGCCAGATCCTGAGGTGCCAGTGATGAAACCGTTGAGCTTTGAGTGTTCCCCCCTGTCACTGAAGGATACCCATTCAGAAGGTTCAATGTGTCGGTAACGACAACAAGATATGTATTCGGAAGCGCTGGTGTAAACACATAATAGCCCGTCGCATCGGTGGTAGTTGTCTGAATCGCCGCCCCACCACCACTTGGTTGCAACTCCACAGTAATTCCACTGACCGGGGTATCGACGCCTGTATCGTAAAGTGTATTGCCATTGGTATCGATAAACACCCGATCGCCAATGGTATAGGAATTAATAGTGACCGGTGCCGTATTGCCTGTGTTGGGAAACACTACAGCCCCGAGATTACCCGAAGCCGTCACAGAGTTCATATAAGTGCCTGCTGCAGCGGTTGGTGAAATTTGCGCCTGGAACACCACCGTGGCACTTGAGGCCGCAGCCAGTGTCGGAATCGTCCAGCTCAGCGCCCCCAGCGGGTCAGCAGCAAGCACACCATTGATCAGACTGGTGCCCGGAATATATGAGAATCCAAGCGGCAAAAAGTCATTCACAATCACATTTGTAATCGCCAGCGCACCAAAATTAGACGCTGTAATCGTATACGTGATGCTATCACCCGGCACTGCTGTTGAGGTGGAAGCCACTTTAGAAAGCCCAACATCATGCAGTGTCACAGTCGCTGTAACGGGGCCTTTAGCTCCGGCATTAACAGAAGTAGCTGAAGCGGTGTTGGTCTGAATGCCGGCAACTGCAATACTTGCGATGGCCACATCGTACTCAATCAGCAGTTGTCCGTTACTACCACCGCTTGCCGCTGGCACAGTAAAGCCTCCGGCAGGTAGCGTATCAAACGTAATAATCTGGGCCAGTTGCACCGCAGAGTAACTGGCAAGCGGTAGCCCCACACCATTCACCAGCGCTGAAACAGACCCAGGAACCAGCGTGAAATTGGCTGGAAGTGTATCGGAAACAACAATTCCGCTCGCATCTGCATTGCCGGTATTGGTCAGTGTCAGCCTGTAGTGTGCAGCCGAAAAATTACCATAAATATCCCGGCCAATATTCGGCGTTGTCGTGTTTTTTGATATCGACAATTGAGGGGCCACAACAGCAACGGGCGCACCTATGTAGCTAGCACTCTGCACACCGGCCACAAGCGCCGCTACCCGGTTATTGTATGTATCCGGGTTAACCGACGGTGCAATAGTTGCTGTAAATTGAAGTGTTGTATTGCCGATCGCTGCATTCAATGCAGTCCAGATGGGAACCTGCGGGGTTCCGACCGGGTTTGTGGCTACTGCAACCCCGTTGATCAGCGTCGACCCGAGCAAATAGGTAAAACCATTGGGCAGGGTATCTTGCACATTAACAACTACCGGAGCTGCCGAAGTGTTACTAACGGTAATCAAGTATTTGGTAATGGTGCCCAGCACCGGATCATTCACCACCGTGGCATAGGGGTTTACAACCACCTTACTAATCCCTACCGAAGAGACAGTGACATCATCCGTCGTGTTCTGAAGCAAAGCACCATCAAACGGCAAAGTAAGTACAACAGGGGTGGCGTTAACGGTATAACTCATACTGCCGATAGTGTTATGATACGTTCCGGCGATGACAGCTGCGCCAATATTTGCATAAAAATCGACAACCAATTCTGTCGGCACGCCACCAGTGGCTCCGGGAACCGCTTGCAACAAAGTCCAGACCGGTGCCACCGCCCCCGGCAATGGTGCGGTATAATCAACGCCCGCCACCAACGGTACACCGCCGAGAGAAACCTGAGCATCAGATGCAAAGGTAAAACCGGCAGGTAAAGTATCTGTCACACTCAATGCAGTGAGTGTCGCAGTTGCTGCGGCAGGTGCGGTATTTGAAACAGACATCCTGTACTTGGCCTGCCCACCGGAAGATGCATTAACAGTCAATGCCTGTTTTGCCACCTGAACCGGATCAATAATCACCGGAGCTGTCGGGCCGACACCCACACTTAACACATTCGCTGTTGCCACTGCAATATCAGAACTTACCGTAAAGCTATTAAAATAACTGTTACCGGGTGTCGCCAGAGCAACACTTGCTGTAAATGTTATGACAGCCGTCCCAGCAGCCGGAATCGGATTGGCCAGCCCCAAAGGAATCGCCAGTGTTCCGGAGCCTCCCGGCACAAGCGGAGCTGTCCAGGTAGCCACAAGCGGAACTGCCGTAGCGCCATTGATGGAGACCGAAGCTGTATCTCCAACACCGAATGAGAATCCTGGTGCAAGCGTATCTGTAATAAGTACACCATTGGCAGCATTGATCACATCCGGATTTGTCAGCGTAATCGTATAAGTAACCGCATTGGCTGCCGCAGCACCATTTAGATGTAGCGATCCCGGCGCAACGGTCTTGCTTGCATTCAACGTCACCTGAGGCGTAGTCGTAACACTGACATCTTCAGCACTGTTGGCAGGCAAACCGCCATCCCAGACATTTGATACACTTCGGGCAACAGCACCAGGTGCGGCTGAAAGAAAGCTTAGTGTCTGGATAGAATTATCTATCTTGCCGGCTGCTACCGGCGCAGGTGCCGTCACATTAAACGCAAGCCATAAACTCTGCCCGGCCGGAATCACAGCTCCGAGTGGTGCAAAAGTTATGGTATTCACCCCGGCAGTCGGGACAATCGGCAGCCATGCCGGGCTTCCTGCTGCCGGCTGGCTGGCAGAAATAGCGTAAAAGGCTGTGTTTGCTACCCCGAACGTTGCGCCACTGGGTGTGGCAAGCGGAACAAGCAAATTGGTTCCAAGGCTTCCCAGGTAATCCGTAACAGAAACCCCACTCCAGCTATACTGATCACGATTCTCTATCTGCACATAATAATCAACCATGCCACTTATGATGACATTCGGGGTCGTCGTCCACTTCGTGGCTGGCCTGTATATCTCAACCGGAGCACCGATAAATCCCGGCACTAAGCCGGTGCCCGCTGCTGTCACCTGATTATCATAAACACCCGGCTTTGTTACCGTTGTCACGCCAAGCGGCGGCGTCGCAGCCATTTCCGCTCTGGCAGGAAAACGAATCGTTAGCGTTGAATCCTGCAAACCCTGCCTCGGGTCTATGATAAAAGTTCCCCATGACGGCGTTCTGGTGAGCAAGGCGGGAAATGTCAGATAAGTTGTTGCGGTGTTTGCCACGCCACGCACAATCGCTTGTTTCACTCCGGCCACGGTTTTCTCTACAACCTCAACACCCAGCAACGGATCATAAACAAAACCTGCGGGTAACTGATCGGAAATATCCAGTGTTGCAAAACCACTGCCCGAGTTAGTTGCAGTAATCGTATAATAGACAACCTCGCTGGGAAATGGGGCGACAGTGTAACCATCACCCATCCAGACCAATGAATTTCTATCCACGCTTTTTGTTAGGCTCACGCCCGGAGTTGTCACTGTAACAGGTGCTGCATTGCTAAGCGGTGGAATGGTTACATTTCCTCCCGTTGCTGACACGTTATTGTAATAAAGGCCGGGCGCTACGGTTGCAGCGATATTAGCCGAAAAGGTAATCGTCAGATTCGAGCCTGAGTTGATTGTAAATCCACCCGCAGGCACCGTATCAAATGTTAATCCCTGTACCGTTGTAGTGACTGAATACGCAGCAGGTGTCAGACTCACACCATTGAGCACAACGGTTGGAGCAGTCGCTGCATCATACGAAAAGCCTGTCGGCAGCACATCGGTCACAACAACACCGGTAGCTGCAGTTGCACCGTTGTTTGAAACTGTAATTGTGTAACTGGCCTTCGAAGGATCGTTGCCAACCACAACCGTAGACGGATTTGCCGTTTTGGACAGCAGCACCGTTCCAACGGTGACCGGCGCAGCAGCTTGTGTGGATAAAGGTATCTGACCCCAGTCTCTACCTCGACGTGGTGCTCCACCACCTGCATTGTTGTACGGCACAGTCGTCATCACGCTGTTGGTATAAGTGCCCGGCGCCAGACCTGCATTGACCTGTGCATCAAAATATATATCAAGAATACTTCCGGCTGAAAACTGATTCGGCCCCCGGCCAATGACAGCTTCATGCGGAATCAGCCACTCCACCTGATTACCCAAAGCTGTAACTGTTGCACCCAAAACAAGCGCACCATCAAGGGTCAAAACAGCATTCCCCGCATATGTAAAACCAGTCGGTAAGGTGTCAGTAATCGTTGTTGGAACAGGCGTGATATTGTCAATTGCGCTAACCGGGTAAGAAATAATCCCTGTTGCCGGATCGGTCCATGTTCCGGCCATGCCTGAACCCGTATTGGTCATTTGAATATGATACCTGACAATTCCGCCCGGAAGAACTACAGAGGGTGAAACTGTTTTACTCTGCACCAACGCAGGAAAATCACCGATATCAAAACTGGCATTGGCAACAACACCCGGCGCTGGCATTTGCAGTGAGGTCACAACCACCTCATCAGAAGCTGCTGTCACTTGCGGATCTGGTGGCAACAAAGCAGTCACCGAATATGAAAATGTTATGGCCTGGCCTGAGGTCAGACTTGGCACAGTCCAGGTAATATTCTCAGCACCAGCCAGATTACCTGTTGGACCCGCTGTATAAATCCCACCGCCTGAAGCATCCAGATTGTATGTCACCATCGGTGCAGCCAGAGCCGTTCTGCCAACCCGGTGACTGGTATTAAGATAATCCGTAATCGTCAGCCCTGTCTGTGTAGCAGCCCCCGTATTGATCACAGTGATCTGAAAACTCACTGCATCGCCCGGTGCTGCAATGTTCTTACTAGGATTTTTCAATACAGTCAGATCTGTGTTATTACCAATAGAAACCAGTGTGTTATTGTATTTCCAGGCATTGTCTTTACCACCCTCATGGTAATAAACATCACCACCCCACACTTCTGATTCATTAATAATCCCGCCGCCTGCAGGAAGCGTCACAACATTCGCCGTCACGCTGACATACATCACATTTGGCACACTATTCAGGCCATTAGCCCAGCGAATCGTCACCTGATTACTCAAAGGGTCCGCTTTATTCCAGGCTGGAAGTGGGTTTGTAGCAAGATCGCGACCATACAGCGGATCACCGGGCAACAACTCGCGACTCGCCTGCAAATCTCCCATCAGTCCATAATCGCCAATCCGCGAACCCGGAGTAGCAATTCTGTTCCATGGCCCCAGCCCTGCGGGCAGTTGAGCCTGATTTTGATAAAATGTCTCAGGCCCGGACACAGGCGAACAAGTTCCCCATACATATGTTAAACCGCCACCCGGACATGCAGCCATCTCATTGGTATCCCACTGATTACGGGAAGAACCCACTGGGGCCACTAGAAGCATCGCCGTCAACGGGTTTGTCGAATACCAGATACCAACATCGCCATACCACTGCGCCAAAGTCCCGATATTGCCTGTGTTGATTGGAGTTGCAGGCAACAGCGGCGTAAGGGAGACTCCGAAACGCCTACCCGATAAAGCCGGATCATTCGCCATGTCACCTGCAAAATTCGGATACACACTCCGATAATCGATAATATTGCCATTGATATCTTTGACTGGTTCTACGAATGAAGCACCGACAACCTGAAGGCCTTCCGGGATATAGTCGGTGATATATCCATTGGCGCCAGTGTTGCCGCCATTATTCACTGGCTTGTACTTAATGATGTAGGTGATTGAGTCTCCGGGCTGGATGCCATAGCCACGCTTTTTCACCATTTCAACTGTCGATGGAGCAAGGTATTTCATGGTCTCAACCATCGCCACATTATCTGCCAACAGCTCCCCTGATAACGTAACAACACCAACCATAAGTGTGAGCACAGACAACAAAAACCTTTGCATAACAAAAGTTTTCTGACGCTTCAATTGATGTATTTTCACCTTACTTTTTCCACACCAGAAAAGCCTCCCCTCACTTTTTTCAGAACCAGCTTTATTCATATATCCAAATAGCATCATTAACCTATTGTTTTGTTTCACATTTTTAACCTGACCTCAAACGATAACGCACCCTGCCTGTTAAAGAAACATATTATTGGTTAAATAAGTTACACCCACATGACACGAGTAACACTGGCAGTTCAAATTGTATATCTCCCCTATCTACGAAAGACCAAAAACAAGAACCTGGAATATGAAGTAAGCATATGAAAAAAAAGAATTTATCTGACAATTCTCCACGCTACCTCAAAGCAATATTCAGCTATTGATCACAACATAAAATGAGAACTGTACCCCTGCTAAATATTACGTAATCATCCATGTTGATGAAAATCTAAATTTATTTTAGAAAAACGTTTATTATCAGACATATACACGGGTAATATTATTTTATGGTTTGGCTGACAGCTTACTCTGTTTTCTTTACCATCATCCGCACCTCGCACCTTACCCATCAAGTGTAAGAATCCCGTGTATTGTACGACTACGCATCATTCACATCAGGAAGGCACAGGAGTTCACATGTACGATGCACTATTCATACTTAAGCCATCAACGCTTACATGCTTGCAAAGCCATATGTCGGGGAAGCACGGAGCATGAAAAAGCTTTCTCTGATTCTGTTGTTCCTTTTGCTGATTGCCGCATTTTTTCACTTTGATCTGAATCATTTACTGACACTTGCCGGCCTGAAGTCCGGACTCGCGCAATTTGAGACTTGGCGGTCTGATTCCCCGCTGCTCATCAGCGGTGCTTTCTTTATCTTTTATGTGCTGGTCACCGCGCTTTCACTACCCGGCGCTACGGTGATGACGCTGGCCGCAGGCATGTTATTCGGACTGTTGTGGGGGACGCTGATTGTCTCATTCGCTTCCAGTATCGGCGCCTTGCTGGCCTTTCTCGTTTCCCGCTATTTATTTCGTGACGTTGTACAAAGCCGCTTCGGCAATCGCTTGAAAACGCTGAATGACGGCATCGCGCAAGACGGCGCTTTCTACCTCTTCGCCCTTCGACTGGTGCCGGCATTTCCCTTTTTCCTGATCAATCTGCTGATGGGGCTGACCTCGATTCGCGCCACCACCTTCTATTGGGTCAGTCAGCTTGGCATGTTGGCGGGCACGATAGTTTTTGTGAATGCCGGCACCCAGTTAGCCCGGTTGGAAAGCCTGTCCGGCATTCTGTCGCCGCTCGTATTGGGCTCTTTCGCCGCCTTGGGTCTGTTCCCACTGCTGGCCAGAAAAGCCATCAGCATGCTTCAGCAGCGGCGTGTCTATGCACGCTGGCAGAAGCCGGACAGCTTTGATCGCAACCTGATTGTGATCGGCGCTGGCGCAGGTGGTCTGGTTTCGGCTTATATCGCAGCAGCAGTCAAGGCGAAGGTGACGCTGATCGAAGCTGGAAAAATGGGCGGCGATTGCCTCAATTATGGTTGCGTGCCGAGCAAAGCACTAATCCGCAGTGCCAAACTGGCACATCAGATCCGCCACGCCGGCCACTACGGACTGACGGATTCGCAACCCCGTTTCTCATTCAAACAGGTGATGGCTCGGGTGCATACAGTGATCAGCAAGGTTGCCCCGCATGACAGCATAGAACGCTATACCAGTCTGGGTGTCGAAGTATTGCAGGGTTACGCCCGCATGATTGATCCGTGGACGGTTGAAATCACCAAGCCAGATGGCGAAGTGCAACGCCTGACCACACGCAGCATGGTTATTGCCACCGGCGCACGCCCGTTCGTGCCACCGCTGCCGGGCATTGAAGAAACGGGATATCTCACCAGCGATACGTTGTGGGCAGAATTCGCCAAACTGGATGAAGCGCCCAAACAACTGGTGGTGCTCGGCGGCGGTCCGATTGGTTGTGAACTGGCCCAGAGCATGGCCCGGCTTGGCTCGCAAGTTACACAAATCGAGATGGCTCCGCGCCTCATGATACGCGAAGACGAAGAAGTATCCGCCTTAGCAGCCCAGTCGCTGGCCCGCGATGGCGTACGTGTGTTAACCGGCCATAAAGCGCTGCGCTGTGAGATACAAGGACAGAGCAAGTTTATTGTTATTGAGCACAACGGTGAGGAACTGAGCATTGCCTTTGATGCGCTGCTCTGCGCCGTTGGCCGGGTTGCACGACTGCAAGGGTACGGCCTGGAGGAGCTCGGCATTGAAACCGGTCGCACCATCAATACCAACGAATATCTGGAAACGCTGTATCCCAACATCTACGCCGCTGGTGATGTGGCAGGACCGTACCAGTTCACACACACCGCAGCGCATCAAGCCTGGTATGCTGCGGTAAATGCACTGTTCGGGCACCTGAAACGTTTCAAGGTTGATTATCGGGTGATTCCGTGGACCACCTTTATCGATCCGGAAGTGGCGCGTGTCGGCCTCAACGAGCAGGAAGCCAGAGAACAGGGTATTGCTTATGAACTCAGCCGCTACGACCTCGAAGATCTCGACCGGGCCATTGCCGATGGTGCTGCACACGGCTTTGTCAAAATACTGACGGAACCCGGCAAAGATCGCATTCTTGGCGTTACCATCGTCGGTGAGCATGGCGGCGATTTACTGGCTGAGTTTGTACTGGCGATGAAACACAACCTTGGACTGAATAAAATCCTCGGCACCATCCACACCTACCCGACCTGGGCCGAAGCCAACAAATATGCCGCAGGCGAGTGGAAGCGGGCGCATGCACCGGAGAAGCTGTTACAACTGGTCGAACGCTACCATGCATGGCGTCGGGGTTAAGCCGATGCTGCGATCTTTATTGTTGCTACTATTCACTGGATTATTTATGCCATTCGCCATAGCCAGCACGTCTGGCGGAACTTTTGATCACAGTGAGTGGGATCAGTTACTGCATCAGCACGTGGTACCGTTGCATGAAGGCCGGGCCAGCGTAGTCGATTATGCGGGCCTGGTGCGGGACCATACAACGCTTAAATCTTATCTGACCCGCCTGTCACGCATCGAAAAAACGTCTTTCGATCAATGGCCGCGTGATACGCAACTGGCCTTTCTGATCAATGCTTATAACGCCTGGACGGTTGAACTGGTGCTTAGCGGCTACCCGGACATCGAATCAATCAAGGATATGGGCAGTCTCTTTACATCCCCGTGGCGCAAATCATTTATCCCGCTGTTCGGCAAATCGCTGTCGCTTGATGACATTGAGCATGGTCTGCTTCGCGGCTCGGGTCGTTACAACGATCCACGTGTTCATTTCGCTGTAAATTGCGCCAGCCTCGGTTGCCCTGCCTTGCGCGCCGAAGCTTATCGGGCTGAAACGCTGGAGGTGCAACTGGCCGAGCAAACGCAATTATTTCTTTCTGACCGTCGACGCAACCGTTTTGAAAACAATACACTCCGGGTTTCAGCCATTTTTAAATGGTATCGGGAAGATTTTGAGCAAGGCTGGAAAGGTATTGCATCTCTGCCCGCATTTTTCATTGCCCATGCTGCTGCGCTGGGGCTGTCTTCGGAAGACATCCACGCCCTGCAAACCGGCCAAATCAGCATCGAATATCTTGATTATGACTGGCACCTTAATGCCAAACGAAGCTGAGCCATGCAGCTGTCAATCATTGTTCCGATGCTCAATGAGTCAGCTGAATTGCCGGGACTGCTGGCTCATTTATCACAGTGGCGTGAACAGGGATGTGAAGTGCTGCTGGTCGATGGTGGCAGCCAAGACGCTTCGCGTGCGCTGGCAGAGCAGGCCGGATTTATTGTGCTGCAAGCGCCACGTGGTCGAGCTTGCCAGATGAATGCGGGCAGCGCTGCGGCAAACGGAAACACATTACTGTTTTTGCACGCAGATAGCCGATTACCAGCAGATGCTGTTTCGCTTATCGCTATTGCCGTGGATATCGAAAACGCCGACTGGGGTCGCTTTGATGTACGCATTGATGCACCTGAAGCCACACTGAAACTGGTATCGTTTATGATCAATCTGAGATCGCGGCTTAGCGGCATTGCAACGGGTGATCAGGCGATATTTGTGCGCCGGAATACCTTTGTCGCCATGGGCGGTTTCCCGGAGCAGCCACTGATGGAAGACATCGAACTTTGCATCCGCCTAAAAAAACTATCCCGGCCTGCATGTCTATCGGCAAAAGTGAGCACCTCTGCCCGTCGGTGGCATGAGCATGGCATATGGCCAACGATTGTGCTGATGTGGCGACTGCGCTGGCGCTACTGGCGCGGCGAGTCACCAGAGCAACTGCTTCAGGCTTACCGGTGAAACCTGTACGTACTGTTATCATGGCCAAAGCACCATTGGCCGGTTTAGCTAAAACGCGTCTGATTCCGGCACTTGGCGCAGACGGGGCGGCAAAGCTCGCCGAAGCGATGTTGCTCAAAACCCTGCGCGTAGCGCTGGCTGCCGGAGTCGGACCCGTGGAGCTATGTACAAGTCCGGCTGTTGATACGGCCAGTTGGAAACATGTAGCTCTGCCGGAAGGCATCATCTGTTCCGGGCAGAGCCAAGGTGATCTGGGGGCACGCATGGCGCACCTGGCCTTACGCACGATCACAGCTGGTGAACGGCTGATTCTGATCGGCACTGATTGCATCGAACTTTCAGACATACATTTGCAGCAAACGGCCGAGGCATTACGTCAATACGATGTCGTGATGCATCCGGTGGCCGATGGCGGCTATGCCTTGCTGGGCCTGAATCTGTTTGACGGCTCACTGTTTTCCGATGTCCCCTGGAGCACCCATACAGTTGCAAGACTGACCCGGCAACGCATCGAGAATCTGGGCTGGCGTTTATTTGAAGGCGAACTGCTTCACGATGTGGATACCCCTGAAGATCTATCAAACTGGGCTCAGCATTGCATTCAATATCCACCCGCGCCCGACACGAGATATGGCCAGATATTACAAGAGATATGCGAAAAAATAGCCGTGGTAAATGAAGTCATCGCGCAATCCACTGTCACCTGCCCCGCATGCGGCTACCGAAAAAAAGAGACCATGCCCATCGATGCGTGCCAGTGGTTTTATGCATGTGAATCATGTCATGTGCTGCTCAAGCCCAAGGCCGGTGACTGTTGCGTATTCTGCTCTTACGGCGACGTTGCATGTCCACCGATTCAGCAGAACCACAGGTGCTGTAAATGATGAGCATATAAACCGAAGCTGAAGTCCTATTTATCAGCACTGGCCTAAGAAGCGGTAAAGTTCTATGCTGTACTTCAGTGCCAGCTTGAATCAAGCGATACAACCCGGCAGCTTATTTCAAGGATAAACAGACATGAAGCATGTACTTCTTCAGTTTCCAGGGCGGCGACCATATCTATTTTTAAGTATTGTAGTGCTTGTGTGGTTCGGTTTGTATCAGCTGCTGCTCCCCTTATCTGAAATCCTGGTTGCAACACTGCCCATTGACCGCGCCAGCCATCTGGCAGGGGCTTTGCAGTTTTTCATTTATGATACACCCAAAGTGCTACTGCTGCTGACAGGCATTGTTTTTATCATGGGGATGATCCACACCTATATTTCACCGGAGAGAACACGCGCCCTGCTTGCCGGTCGCAGATTAGGCATGGGTAATACTTTGGCTGCAATTTTAGGCGTTTTCACCCCCTTCTGCTCCTGCTCGGCAGTGCCGCTGTTTATCGGGTTTCTGCAGGCAGGTGTGCCTCTGGGGGTCACCTTCTCATTCCTGATTGCCGCCCCCATGGTTAATGAAGTGGCTCTGGCACTGCTGTTTGCCATGTTTGGCTGGAAAATAGCCGGCTTATATCTCTTATTGGGGCTTAGCGTAGCCATTATTGCCGGGCTTGTTATTGGCAGGATGGGAATGGAACGCTATCTGGAAGAGTGGGTTCGTGCTTTGCAGAATACCCAGACAGCTGCGGCTCCTGATCAGGCGGGGCTCGCCTGGGGAGATCGCTTTGACAGTGGTTTTTCTCATGTGCGTGAAATTGTGGGCAATGTCTGGCTCTATATCATGATTGGTATTGCTTTGGGGGCGCTGATTCACGGTTATGTCCCCGAAGATTTTATGGTTTCGATTATGGGTAAAGATGCACCCTGGTGGTCGGTTCCGGCAGCGGTGCTGTTAGGTGTACCGATGTACACCAATGCCGCCGGTGTGATTCCAATTGTGGAGGCCTTGATTGGTAAAGGCGCCGAACTTGGCACTGTTCTGGCATTTATGATGAGTGTGATTGCCTTATCGGCACCTGAGATGATTATCTTACGCAAAGTATTAAAACCAGCGCTGATAGTCACCTTTGCCGCAGTGGTGGCGCTGGGCATTGTGATGGTGGGTTATGTGTTTAATTTCATGATGCCATAATGCCATACAATCACTGGTAAGGATAAGTGATAGAAAAGATTTTGAATGAAGGGGATTGCCAATGAAAAATATTAAAGTGCTCGGCTCTGGCTGCGCCAGCTGCAAAAAAACCATGCTTCTCTTAGAGGAGGTTGCGCAAAGCAAAGGTGTTGATGTTGAGATTGAAAAAATCGAAGAACTCCAGAAAATCGTCGCTTTTGCTGTGATGAGTACCCCTGCTGTAGTGATTGATGGAAAAGTTGTTCATGCAGGCAGTATTCCGTCGCGCGATCAGATTGAGGCGTGGCTTTAATCGGTCGCAGGGGATGGAGCTGATCATCTCACATGGTTGATTGTCAAGGCTGTTACAACGAACATCCCGAACGCTTGGGCGTGATCTGAGTGCAGCAACAAAAGGAGATAGAGCATGCAGCAGAAAGCGGACAAGAAAGACCTCTCATGGATCGGCTCAGCCACCAGCCTGCTTGCCGTGGCGGCATGCTATGGCACGCTGGCAGCGGTATCCCTGCTCTCTCTGATCGGCATCAATCTGGAGATTGAAGAAGCTGCAATGGTGAAACTGGTCAGCGGCCTGCTTGTTGTCGCTCTGGCCGGTATGGCCTACGCCTTCAGCAAACACCGCAACCCCGGCCCGCTTCTGCTGAGTGCCGCCGCCGCAGCCTTGCTGCTTTGGGTATTCTTCGCTGCCTATTCCAGGACCCTCGAAATGCTCGGTTTCGCCCTGCTGATTTTCGCCTCGATATGGGACTTCAACGCCAAAAAGCGCGCCTGTTCATCCACCTGCAATCAGAGTTAACCCGCAAGATCATCAGGCTGCTCCAAAAAGGGAAGCGTCCCACTGCTGCCCATCTCTTGCGTAGCATGGAATGGCTAATGGCATTGCTTCATGGCACACTCAACACTGACCCGAACTATAAATCGTTAAATGAGGGCAGCAAAATGCAAGCAATCAAGTCCGTAATGCTCCGACTTTACTATAGAGTAACTATTCAGCATCCATCATAAAAGCGGGATTATCACCTTCAAACAAAAGACGCAGAGCCTCACTGGAAGAGAGTCCCTGTTTGCGGCAGGTGGATAGATAGCTTCTGCATCGACAAAATGCTGTAGCACCATCGATTGAACGAAAGCATCCCGATATTTTCTGCTGTACCTTGGTCATACGCAGATCATTTTCACCCTGATTGTTGGTGAAAGGAA
>Ga0210044_10000336_pt1 | contig 70728 bp, 51 predicted proteins | sample CryGey13umfilter_2_FD_183959 | JGI IMG/M metagenome (GOLD analysis project Ga0210044, IMG submission 183959) | Groundwater microbial communities from aquifer in Utah, USA - Crystal Geyser 4/9/14 3 um filter (SPAdes) (version 2) | ecosystem: Environmental > Aquatic > Deep subsurface >... | reverse complement strand
CGCAGGGAGGCTATCCGCGCCACCGTGCGCGGGATCCACCTCCCGGCTGGGATTTCCGCCCGGAGGCGAACGGGCAGGGGCAGGGGCAGGGGCAGAGGCACCGCTCGCTCCGCGAGCTGGGAGGAGCCTGCGGGCGTGCGCGCGCGCTTTGCGCGCTACGCCCGACAGGCTCCTAGCGCTTCGTCGCCGGGCGCTCGCTTAGGCGGGCGTCCGCGTGCCTAGAGCGGCCAGATCTGCAGTGAGAACGTGCCCGTCTCTACGCCGCTGAGGTCCTCGTAGCCCGCGACGCGCACGTAGACGCGCTCACCAGCTAGCAGCGGCGCTTGCGCGCTCTCGGTAGCGTTGCCGCCGGCGTCGTCGACGCAGACCAGCCCTTGCCGATTGCACCGCGCGTGCACGGAGACCACCGCGTCGAAGTCGGACGTGACGTCGAAGCGCCACGTACCCGTGCTCGGTGCGTCCCACGCGTAGAGGACGTCCGCCGAGGACGCCCATGGGCACGGCGTGGGATCGATGAGGTCGGTGTCGGCCCCAGCGTTTGTGGCGGCGATGACGACGAGCCCGGTCGCGCTGCCGAGGGGGAGGGCGCTCGCAAACAGGGCGTCAGGGTCCTCGTGGATGTGGAGCGCCCACGAGCCGCTGGGCGCTGCGTCCCACGAGTCGACGACGACGGTGACCGCGTCGTTGGCGTTCAGCCACAAGCCGGTCATCGAGTCAGCGAGGCGCCCTGGCGTCCCGTCGTCGGCGCGGCGATCGTCGTTGCACGCGAGCTCGGCGCCGCTGCACCCCGAGCCGTCGAGCACGCCGAGCACGGTGTCGTAGGTGCTGTCTACCGTGTCGAAGTTCCAGCAGCCTGCGCGGGGGGCACGCCAGGTGAGCGAAGCGTCGGGCCCTTGGGGCACTGCGCCTGTGGTGCTCGGCGAGGCACAGCTGAGCTGCACCGCGTCCACCAAGCCCGCGACGGGCCCGGACGTGTCCACAGAGCCGCTGGAGCCCAGGTCTCGGTCGACGCAGCTCGTGGGCGCCGTGCCCGTGCCGGGGTCGGTCGCAGTGCCCGTGTCGACGTCCGTCGTCGTGCCCGTGTCGCTGCTCCCGATGGTGTCCGTCTCTGACGCGGTGCCGGGGTCGGACCCGTAGAGCTGCGCCCCGACCTCGCTGTCGCTGAGCCAGCAGCCGCTCGTGAACGCGAGCAGCGCATGAGATAGGGAACGGCCGGTCGATCGCGAAGAGCGGCGCACCGCCTACTTCACCTTGCGACCGCGTCGCTTGTCGTCCTCCGGCGGAGGGGGCGGCGGGGGCGGGGGCGGCGGCGGAGGTGGAGGTGGAGGCGCCGAGACCTTGGTCTCTACGGGCGCTACCGGCGTGACCGGGGCGACGACCGGCGCGGTGGTGGTCCTGTGCACAGCCGGACGGACCGCGCCCGCGGGCGTCGCGACCTCGGTGTCGCTGCTGCTGTCCGAGTCGCTGCCCGTGTCGCTGCCCGTGTCCACAGCCTCCGTCTCGGAGTCTGTCGCCGGCTCCTCGGCGGGCGGGGCCTCGGTGGCGGGCTCGACGAGCGGCTCCGGCGTGGGCTCGGTCTTCTGCCCCATAGAGCCCACGGCAAAGAAGGCCAAGAACGCGCAGGCGAGCGCGATGACGCCGAGCACGCCCATGCCGAGGATCATCAAGGTGTTGGAGCGCGAGGGGCCGGGGGGCTCGACGTACGGCTCCTCGTCGGCGGCGCCGGACAGGTCCGGGACCTCGGAGGTCCACTCGTCCAAGGACGGGCCGCCCTCGTGCGCATCGTGAGCGTCGACGGGCTCGGGCTCTGCTTCGGGAGGCTCGGGCTCGGGCTCTGCTGCGGGAGGCTCGGGCTCGGGCAGCGGCTCCGCAGCTTCGGTGGGCGGGGGCGCGGCGTCGTCAGCCTTCTCCCACGGGAAGAGGGCTGGTTCGCTGTCCGGGCCACCGCGATGTAGCTCTTCGGTAGGCGCGATCTCTTCGGTCTCAAGCGGAGGATCGTACGCGTCCCGCGCCAACGCTTCGGGCGGAGCGGGAGGCGCGTCGCCATCGCCGCTCGGCTGGGGCTCGGGGGGGCTTGGGGGGGTAGGCGCTTGCTCACTCGCAGACGCTTCCGAGGGGGTCTCGTCGACCTCTCCGTCAGTCGTGCTGCCTCCGAGAAGACTCCGACGCTTGCGACCAGCCATGATGCTCCTGCCTCGACGGCGTGTGAAGCGTCACCCTACCAAGAAAGGGCTTGACGAGGCCAGACCCAGTCGCGCGATGTAAGGTGCATGTTTGATTTTGGCGCCGTCGACCGCGCGCAGGACGCTCCCCGACCGGCGCGCTAGGTCGGATAGCGTGCGGGGAGGGCGAATGTATTGGGTGAGCGCAGCGCTGTGGTCGAGCGTCGCTTGTGCGCCGCACCAATTGGGCGCGGTGGAGCAGGGCCCGATCGGCGAGGCGGCGCTACAGCAGGTCGTCGCGGAGCTGGTGCCGCTGGTGGAGTCCGCGGCGGGCCGCTCCTTCGAGCACATCCCCTACACGCGCATCGGGACGCGCGCCGATCTGGAGCGCGTGCTGCAGTCGGAGAACCAGCGCGTGCTCGAGGGCCTCTATCCCGACGCGCCCCCCTGGGTGCGCGATCAGCTCGCCGCGGACGCGCGGGGCGGCGCGGAGTCGATCGTCGGCAAGTACGGGATCGAGACCAAGGTGCTGTACCTCGCGGGCGACGCGGTGGACCTGCTCGTGGCGCGCCGGGGCCTCAGCCCAACCGGCGCGCACGACGCCGCGCGCTTGGTGCTCGCGCACGAGCTCACGCACGCCCTCCAGGATCAGGTGCTCGACCTGTTGCCCGACTTCGTGGGGCAGCGCGACGCGGACTCGCTCGAGGCCTTTGCGGCGATCACCGAGGGGCACGCGAACTTCGTGGAGCACCGCGTCGCCGAGGCCCTCGGGCTGACGGAGATCGAGATCGTGCTCCAGCGCGCCCAAGGCTGGACCCAGGCCGAGGGGCCCATCGAGCCCGGCTCCTTTCAGCTCTGGTTTCGGTACGGGCAGGGGGAGACCTTCGTCGCCGGCCTTCACGCCGCCGGAGGAGATGAGGCCGTGTGGGGCGCCCTCGCGCACCCTCCCGCTACCACCACCATGATCTTGCGCCCGGAGCGCTACGATCCGCTCAGCAGCGTGTCCTCAGCGGCGGCCGAGGGCTTTCGCGGGGTGGAGTCCACCTTCGGCGACGGCGTGTGGATCTCCGTGCTCACGGTGGTGGGCGAGGCGACGCTCCGGCCGGAGCTGGACGCCTACCCCGCGGCGGATCGGGAGCGCGTGCTCGCGGGGCTCGTGCAAGCGTCGGCGCTGCGCGCCTTTCGCGAGGAGCGTCAGGTCGACGTGCGCGCGCTGCGCTTCGCGGACGCGGAGGCGGCGACCGCGTGGATGAACCTGGTGGGGCGCGCGACGTCCACGCCGAGCGGCGGCTTGGCCGCCTCGGTGACGGTGCAGGACGCGGTGGACGCGAGCGGACGCCGACAGGTGACGCGCACCGTGGACATCGCCGGCCTCGCCTCCATGGCGCAGGAGGACCGCTTCGTCTTCGACGGCGACACCGTGCTTCAGGTGCAGACGCGCGGGTTTCGGCCTGGCCTGCGCATGGACCGCGCCGTGACCCTCGCCTCGGACGCGATCTGGGAGGGCGCCCGTTAACGGCGGAGCAACCCGCGGCCTCTCCTCCTTCTGTCCGCCGCGGTCTGTGCCGTGTGGCAGGATGACGGAGGTGTCGTGGAGGCTCGTATGCGTGTTGGCTGGATCGCGATGGTGTTGGCGGGTGTGGTTGGCTGTGCGACGGAGGTCGTCGCTCCGAGCGAGGTCGATCAGACCGCCACGGCGCGACAAGACGCGTCCTTCCTGGATAGCGCCGCGATCGCGTCGAACGCCGACGTCGCGTGGGGCGTGCAGGTCCACGGCGGCCGCGCCGGCGCCACCAGCGGCTTCTACCTCATCGGAATGGGCGGAGCGACCTGCTCCTTCGACGACAGCGGCGACAACACCGGCGACTGGGACACCCAGCTCGGCGGCGAGGAGGTGCAGGACCTCATCGACGGCGTCGACGGCGACGTCGCGCTCGTGATCACGCCGGACGCGGTCGTCGAGGTCAGCCCGCAGGACGCTGCCCAAGCCGCCAAGCTGCGCTACGAGCTCCCCGGCGCGGTGCACGCGCGCTTCGCCGACGTCGGCTTGGCCTCGGTGCGCCCGGTCGATGGCGCGTGCCTGGTGGACTGGAGCCTCGCCGGCGTCACCTACGCCAGCGTCGAGGTCCCCGTCGCCTGTGAGCGCTCGGCCTTCGCCATGGACGCGAGCAGCTACGACAGCTTCCTCGCCACGGCTGACGGCGTGTACCGCGTGAACCCGGACGGCGCGTGGATGGTAGCCAAGGCCGCGAGCGCCGTCGCTTGGGATGACGCGGGCGAGCAGCTGCTCCTCGGCAGCGAGGGCATGGTTCGCGCGCAGAACAGCGCCGGCGACACCACCTGGGTCGCGCACGTCAACGGCTCGATTCAGCAGCTTGAGCCCATCGCAGCGCGCGGTGAGCTCCTCGCGCTGGGCACCGTGGACGGCCAGTCCTACGGCTGGGTGCTGAGCCTCGCTGACGGCGCGGTTCGCCACCAGGGCGCCTTCCCCACGCCGATCACGGGCGTGAGCGCTTCGGGTGACGGCGCGGGCCTGCTGCTCATGAGCGAGCGCTCCGTGCACCTGCTCACGCTGGACGGCGCCTGGTGAGCTTCGCTGCGGCCCTGCTCGCGCTGATCGGCTGCTCCGGGGGACCTCCTCCGGTGGCGGCGGACTACTGCGAGCGCACCGTCGACGACTTCTGCGACTACTACCTGCGCTGTGGGCGGATGGCGGTCGATGACGTCGCCACCTGCCACACCGTGTTCTTGGAGCGGTGCAACGCGGTCTACGAGCCGCGGTACCGCACCTTGGAGGAGCGCGGGGTGCTCGCGCTCTCCGCCGACGGCCTCGACGCCTGCGCCGAGCACCTTCAGACCGTCGCCTGCGATCAGCAGATCGGCGACCTCGACGGCGCGTGCGCCCAGCTCTGGACCGGCCTGACGCCAGCCGGCGGCGCCTGCGCGCCGGGGGTGGAGAGCCTCGTGTGCGCGGAGGGCACCACCTGCGTGCTCGGCTTGGACCTCTGCGGGAGCTGCGAGGCCACGGTCGCCACTGGCGCCACCTGCGGGGATGGGCTCCGCTGTCAGGCAGCAGACTCCTGCCTCGACGGGGTCTGCGTCGCGAGGGGCCGTCCTGGTGACGCGTGCGACGTGGTGCCCTGCGCCCTCGGCGCGCGCTGCGTCGACAACCTCTGCCAGGTGCCGGACATCGCAGGGCTCGGCGACACCTGCGACGCCTTTCACCCATGCGCTTACGCCTCGGTGTGCACCGGCGGCACCTGCAACGCCGTCGCGTGGCTGGGGCAGAGCTGCGACACCACCACGCCCTGCGGCTCCGGCTGGTGCGACGCGGGCACCTGCGCGGCGCTCTTCGACGACGGCGTCAGCTGCGAGCGCGGCGACCAGTGCGTCTCGGGCCTCTGCGACGGCACCTGCAGCGCGCTCCCGGGCGTCTGCTTCGAGTGATCAGGCGGGCATGGCCGCGACCGCGCGCTCGATGACCTCGGGGCCTGCGCCGGCCACGCTGCTCTGCTCGGTCAGGAGGCGACGCCACCTTCGGGCGCCGGGCTGACCGGCGTACAGGTTGAGCAGGTGGCGCGCGACGTGGAGCAGCTTGCCGCCGCTCGCGAGGTGCTGCTCGACGTAGGGGATGCAGGCGAGCGCGACCTCGGCGCGCGTGAGGATCGGGTGGTTATCCCGGAAGAAGCGCGCGTCCGCTTGGGCGAACAGGTAGGGGTCGTCGATGGCGGCGCGGCCGATCATCACGCCGTCAACGCGATCAAGGTGTGCCGCCGCGTCGTCGAGGGTGAGCACGCCGCCGTTGAGCACGATGGCGAGGTGCGGGTGCTCCTGCTTGAGGCGGTAGACGTCGTCGTAGCGGAGCGGCGGCACCGTGCGGTTCTCGCGCGGCGAGAGGCCGTTCAACCACGCCTTTCTGGCGTGTACGGTGAAGCGATCGGCGCCCGCTTCCGCGACGATGCGCACGAAGCGCTCCATATCCTCGTAGCGGTCGAGCTCATCGAAGCCGATGCGGTGCTTCACGGTGACGGGCACGCTCACCGCGGCGCGCATGGCCGCGACGCAGGCGGCGACCAGCTCGGGCTGCGCCATGAGGCAGACGCCGAAGTGTCCTGCTTGTACACGGTCGCTCGGGCAGCCGACGTTGAGGTCGACCTCGTCATAGCCGCGGTCCACCGCGACGCGCGCGCACTCCGCGAGCGCTTGCGGATCATCGCCGCCGAGCTGAATCGACAGCGGGTGCTCCTCGGGCGAGTAGCCGAGCAGCGCGTCTTGGTCACCGTGCCGAATGGCGTGGGTGACGATCATCTCCGTGGTCAGCAGGGTGTGGCGCGAGATTCGGCGAAATACCGCGCGAAAGTGGCGGTCCGTTCGATCGATCATGGGCGCGATGATGAGCGGCGGCGTGGAGGTCGGCATGGGGGCGCCTTATCGCTGGTGCTCGGGTCAGGCCCCTACCCGACGGCGGACGGCCATCAGCGCTGCGGGCAACACGAGCGCGGCGCCGAGCGAACCGTGGGTGAGCAGGACGTGCGCGAGGCCGCCGTAGGGGCAATGCAGCTCCTGAAAGGCGAAGGCGATGAGCCCCGCGCTGGCTCCTGCGAGGGCGAGGCGGGCGGCAGAGAGGCGCCCGGCCTGGAGCGCGAGGGGCGCGGCGGTGAGCAGCGCAGCGAGGACCAAGCCGTTTCCAAAACAGAGCGCGTGCACCCCAAGTCCTGTGGGGTCGCCCGGCCAAACACCGGGGAGCGTCGCTGCGAGCGCGGGGAGTGCCGCCAGCCCAAGCGCCAGGCGGAGCTCGCTCCAGCGCGGCGGAGGTGCCCACAGCGGGCGCGTGCTCGCGAGGAAGGGCGCGGCTGCCAGCGCGGCGAGCGTGACGGCGACGGCGGCCCACGCGGCCGTGAGCGGCGCGTCCGAGCGCAGCCCTACGGCGCCAAGCCAGATCGCGGCGATGAGGCCCATCGCCACGGCGCTCGCCGCGCGCTTCTGCCCGAGCGGGAGCTCGGCGAGGCGCTGACGCAGCGTCGGCGGCCGCTCGAGGGTCTCGGCGGCAAAGCGGCTGAGCATCGCGTCCACGTCCACGTCGGCCGGCGCGAGGTCAGCGAGGAGGGCGGGGGGCGGTGTGGGCTCGGTGACCATAGGAGGGCTGATGCCGGTGGTGGGTTCGTGGTTACGCTCGCTCATCCTTCCTCCTCGCCCAGCAGGGCGCGAAGCCGCTCGTAGCCGCGGTGGGCGCGCACCTTGACGGCCGCGTGCGTGCTGCCGACCATCTGCGCGATCTCGGGGAAGCTCCACCCGGCGTACCAGTGCAGCACGACGACCTCGCGCTGGGCCTCGGGCAGCTCTTGCAGCGCGCGTCGCACGGTGCGCTGGGTGACCGTGGTCGCGTCGGCGTCGACGCTCGGCTCGCGGTGCCCGAGGGCGTCGAGGGGCGCCTCGGGTTTGCGCGCGCGCCGGCGAAACAGCTCGCGGCGCACGTTCGTGGCGATTGTGTAGAGCCAACCGCGAAAGTGCGAGTCCGCGCGAAAGTCGGCGCGGGCGCGGTGGACGTGCAGAAAGGTCTGCTGCACGAGGTCGTGGGCGATCGCGTCCTCGCCCGTAGAACGAAGGAAGAACCCGTGTAAGCGCTTGGCGTGCCGACGGAAGAGCTCCTGAAACGCTTGGGGGTCATCGCCTTGGGCGTGGCGCAGCATGAGCTGCTCGTCCGTGTAGGCGTGCGTCACGGCGTCGGGCCTGAGGCGCACGCGGGCGTTAGTCGCGCACCCATGACGACCATCGACCGATCGACGCTGTTCAAGCGCCTCCTCACCGAGCGCATCCTCCTCCTCGACGGGGCCACCGGCACCCTCATCCAGACGCACAAGCTGCGCGAGGAGGACTACCGCGGTGCGCGCTTCGCCGACCACCCGTCGGACCTCAAGGGCAATAATGACCTGCTCTGCCTCACGCGGCCAGACGTCGTGCGCTCGGTGCACGACGCCTACTTGGCGGCGGGGGCGGACATCGTCGAGACGAACACCTTCAACGCCACCACCGTCGCCCAGGCGGACTACGGCCTGGAGTCGATCGTCTACGAGATCAACCTGCGCGCCGCGCAGATCGCCCGCGAGGCGTGCGACGCCGTCGCCTACGACGACCCCGAGAAGCCCCGCTTCGTCGCCGGCGTCCTCGGGCCGACGAACCGCACGGCGTCCATCTCGCCCAAGGTCGAGGACCCGAGCTACCGCAACGTCTCCTTCGATGAGCTCGTCGCTGCCTACGTCACAGCGACGCAGGGCCTGCTCGACGGCGGCGCCGACCTGCTCATGGTGGAGACCATCTTCGACACGCTGAACGCCAAGGCGGCGCTGTACGCGGTGCGTAAGGTGCTCGACGACCGCGGCGAGGATCGCCCGATCCTCATCTCCGGCACGATCACCGACGCCTCCGGGCGCACGCTGTCCGGGCAGACGGCCGAGGCCTTCTGGGTGTCGGTCAAGCACGCCCGCCCCACGGCCATCGGCCTGAACTGCGCGCTCGGCGCCGAGGAGCTGCGGCCCTATGTGCAGGACCTGTCCACGGCCGCGGACACCTTCATCAGCGCGCACCCGAACGCGGGCTTGCCGAACGCTTTTGGCGGCTATGACGAGTCCGCGAGCGCGATGGCCGAGGTCATCGGCGGCTGGGCCCGCGAAGGCCTGCTGAACATCGTCGGCGGCTGCTGTGGCACCTCCCCCGACCACATCCGCGCCATCGCCCAGGCCGTACGCGGCGTTCTCCCGCGCGTCCCGCCGGTGCTCGCCCCGCGCACCGAGCTCTCCGGCCTTGAGCCGCTGAGCATCGGGCCCGAGAGCCTGTTCGTGAACGTGGGCGAGCGCACCAACGTCACCGGATCGCGCCGCTTTGCCCGCCTCATTCGCGACGGCCAGTACGAGCAGGCGCTCGCGGTCGCGCGCCAGCAGGTCATCAACGGCGCCCAGATCGTCGACGTCAACATGGACGAGGGGCTGCTCGACTCCGAGCAGGCGATGAAGCACTTCCTCAACCTCATCGCGTCTGAGCCCGAGATCGCGCGCGTGCCGATCATGATCGACTCGTCCAAGTGGTCCGTGATTCGCGCGGGCCTCGGCTGCGTGCAGGGCCGCGCGATCGTCAACTCCATCAGCATGAAGGAGGGCGAGGCCAAGTTCTTGGAGCAAGCGCGCGAGGTGCATCGCTTCGGCGCCGCGGTGCTGGTCATGGCCTTCGACGAAGAAGGGCAGGCGGACACCACCGAGCGCAAGGTCGCGATCTGTGGCCGCGCCTACGACCTCCTCATCCAGCAGGTCGGCTTTAAGCCGCAGGACATCATCTTCGACCCGAACGTCTTCGCGGTCGCCACCGGCATCCCCGAGCACGACGGCTACGGTGTCGCCTTCATCGAGGCCTGCCGCCAGATCAAGGTGCGCTGCCCGCACGCGCTCATCTCGGGCGGCGTGTCGAACCTCTCGTTCAGCTTCCGCGGCAACGACCCGCTGCGCGAGGCGATGCACTCGGTCTTCTTGTTCCACGCGGGCCAGGCCGGCATGGACATGGGCATCGTCAACGCGGGCGAGCTGGTGCCGTACGACGACATCCCAGCCGAGCTGCGCGAGCGGGTCGAGGACGTGGTGCTCAACCGCCGCCCCGACGCCACCGAGCGCCTGCTGGAGATCGCCGACAGCGCCAAGGGCCAAAAGCGCGCCTCGGTGGAGGACTTGAGCTGGCGCGAAGCCCCCGCGGGCGAGCGGCTCACGCACGCGCTGGTGCACGGCGACGCCACCTTCGTCGACGGCGACGTGGACGAGGCCCTCACCGTCTACCCGCGCCCCCTCGACATCATCGAAGGCCCGCTCATGGACGGCATGAACGTCGTGGGCGAGCGCTTTGGCGCCGGCAAGATGTTCTTGCCGCAGGTGGTCAAGTCCGCCCGCGTCATGAAGAAGGCGGTCGCGCGGCTGCTGCCCCATATGGAGGCCGAGACCGCTGGCAGCAGCGCCGCGGGCAAGGTGCTCCTCGCCACCGTGAAGGGCGACGTCCACGACATCGGCAAGAACATCGTCGGCGTGGTGCTTCAGTGCAACAACTACGAGGTCATCGACCTCGGCGTCATGGTGTCCGCGCAGCGCATCCTGGACGCCGCGCGCGAGCACAACGTCGCGATCATCGGCCTCTCCGGGCTCATCACGCCCTCGCTCGACGAGATGGTGCACGTCGCCAAGGAGCTCACGCGCCAGGGCTTTGACGTGCCGCTGCTCATCGGCGGCGCCACCACCTCCGCTGCACACACGGCGCTTCGCATCGACCCCGAGTACGAGCCCGGCGCGATCTACGTCCGCGACGCCTCGCGCGCGGTCGCCGTCGTCGGCCACCTCATCTCCGGTCGCCGCACCGACTTCGTCGCCGAGACCCGCGAGCAGTACGTCAAGCTCCGCGAGCGCTACGCCGACCGCAAGGCGGGCGAGTCGCTCGTGTCCATCGACGCCGCCCGCGCCAACGCGCTGGAGCTGGACTGGGCGTCCTTCGCGCCGTCGGTCCCCGCCAAGCCCGGACTTCACGTCGTGGAGCCGCCGCTCGCTGAGCTGGTCGAGCTCATCGACTGGACGCCCTTCTTCCAGACGTGGCAGCTCGGCGGCGCGGTCTTCCCCGCGATCTTGGAGCACGCTGTGGTCGGCGAGCAGGCGCGCCAGCTCTACGCCGACGCGAAGACCCTCCTCGATCGCATTGTCACTGAGCGGCTCTTGCGCCCTCGCGGCGTGATGGCCCTGTGGCCCGCGAACGCGATCGGCGACGACATCGCGGTCTACGACGACGCGGGCGCCGAGCTCGCGCGCTTCCAGACGCTCCGCCAGCAGCGGCCGCGCCCCGAGGGCAAAGCGAACCTAGCCCTCGCGGACTACATCGCCCCGGCGAGCTCGGGCAAGCGCGACTGGCTCGGTGGCTTCGCGGTCAGCTCCGGCGAGGGCCTCGACGCCCTCGTCGCCGAGTTCGACGCGCAGCACGACGACTACAACGCGATCCTCGCCAAGGCGCTCGCCGACCGCCTGGCCGAGGCCTTCGCCGAGTGGCTGCACGCCAAGGTGCGCCGCGAGCTGTGGGGCTACGGCGCCGACGAGGAGCTCAGCACCGCTGATCTCGTCGCCGAGCGCTACCGCGGCATTCGCCCAGCGCCGGGCTACCCGGCGTGCCCCGACCACGCGCAGAAGCTCACGCTCTTCGCGCTGCTCGACGCCACCGCCAACACCGGCATCTACCTCACGGAGTCGCTCGCGATGTACCCCGCGGCGTCCGTCTCGGGCTTGTACTTCGGGAATGAGGCCGCGCGCTACTTCGGGCTCGGGCCCGTCGGCGACGACCAAGTGGCCGATCTCGCGGCGCGCCGCGGCGTGTCCGTCGACGAAGCCCGCCGCTGGATTGGGTAGGCTCGCTCGGCGCGCTAGCGCGGCGCGATGGCCGAGTGAATCGCTGCGATCCCGCCGGACAGGTCCTGGTGGGTGACCCGCTCTAGGCCCGCGTCGGCGATGAGCTTGGAGAAGCGCTTCTGGTCGGGGAAGCGCTGAATGGACTCGGCGAGGTAGCGGTAGGCGTCGGCTTCGTTGGCGACGGCCTTGCCGAGCACTGGGAGCACGCGCGAAGCGTACGCGTTGAAGGCGCTCCTGAGCGTGGGGTGCTGCGGGTGGGAGAACTCGAGGCACAAGAAGCGGCCGCCGGGGCGGAGCACGCGGCGCGCCTCGGCGAGCGCCGCGTCGATGTGGGTGACGTTGCGGATGCAGAAGGCGGTGACGTAGGCGTCGAAGCTGTGGTCCGCGAAGGGCAGGGCCTCGGCGTCGCCTTCGACCCACTCGACCGTCTGGGCGAGCGGGCGTTTGGCTTCGCGCTCGCGGCCGACGTCGAGCATCGCCGGGTTGATGTCGCAGACGGTGACCGCGCCGCCGCCGCGCGCGACGAAGCCGAAGGCGATGTCTCCGGTTCCACCGCCCACATCGAGCAGGGCCATGGATGGTTCGGGCGCGAGGCGCGCGAGGAGCTGGTGCTTCCACACCCGGTGAATGCCCAAGCTCGCGAGGTCGTTCATGAGGTCGTAGCTACGCGCGACCCGCCCGAACATGCCGCCAACAAGGTCGGCTTTCTGGTGTTCTGGCACTTCTTGCGCACCGAAGTAGGCGGTGCGCTCGGTGTTCAAGGTGACGTCGCTCATGTTTGAAGCCTATCCGGCGTGCGCTGCGTGAGCCCCTCTGGCCAGCGCTTAGGGCCAGGTCTCTGGGGGTGGTGGTGGGGTGAGCCAATCTTTGTCGGGATCAATGGTGGAAAAGCCGCTCCAAAGCTCGCCTGCTAAGTAGCCTGCGGTGGGTGGATCACCTGGGGACGGGCTGCGCAGGTAGGAGTTTAGCGTGTTGCCGTCGTCGTCGCGGGCGCGGCCCGCTTGAGCGACGTTGATCCGACCGAGCTTGCGGCCCGACGAGGTGCCGGCGTGCGCAAAGAGCGCGGTGCCATCGGGCTCGACGGCGACGATGATGCCGATGTGCGTCTGCGGGTCGTCCCACTTGTGGTTGTGGTTGCGGTCGGTGGTGTTGTCGAAGAACACCAGGTCGCCGACCAGCGGAACCGGCTCCCAGTGCAGCGCGTTGTGGACGACGGCTTGATCGTAGAGGCTCGCTACGACGCCGTTCATCGGTACGCCCACGTCGGTGAACACCGCGGAGACGAAGCCGCTGCAGTCGTCGCGAAAGCTGCGGTCCGGCGCGATGAGGTGGTAGCGCGCCGAGGACGCGACGATCGGCCCGAAGGTGGGGTCGACGCCGGGGCGCAGCTTTGGGAGCAGCTCCACCAAGCCGCGCAATCGAGCGAGCTCGACCGTCTCCTCCTTGGACAAGGTCGGGACGGGCGTCGGCGCGGGCGCACGCCACCGCGAGCCAACGGCGGCCGCGCTCACGACCCCGACGGCGAACACAATGCTGAGGGCGCGGCCGAACGTCATCTTGGGTGGTTTAGCCGTCCACGTGGGGGGGCGCGTGTCCCGACCTGTCCAGATTAGGCGCCGAGGCGCTGAACCAGGGCGATGTATTGGGCCATGGCGGCGTCCGTGGCGAGCCCGCGCTTCGCGGCCCACGCGTCGTACTTGGCGCGGTTGCGAAAGTCGAGGCGCCCCGGGCGATCGCCCTGCACGTCGCCGACGGCGCCTTGCTTGTACAACGCGTAGAGCTCAAGGAGGTCTGCGTTGCTGGGTGAGGTGGTCAAGCGCTTGACCCGAGCTTGGGCGTCTTCGAACTGCTGCGTCATGGACATCGAACCTCCGGTGCTCACCATCCTACCGAAGTGCGGTGCGGTTGCTTGCTCGGAGGGGACCGAGACGGCTACACTCCCGCTCAATGAGCATGCTATCGACCAACGCAGAAGTAATCGGAACGGGCATCCTGTGGCGGGGCGCGCTGGACCCCAACGCGCGGATGGACATCCCGACCCCCATCCCAGCGGGCACGCCCCTCGGGCAGCACCTCCGAGTACGGCGCTTGGCGCGCCTCATGCCGGGGCGCGCGCTGTACGTCGTCGACAACATCGGCCCCAAGTGGGCTGGCCGAAAATGTTGGTCGTGCGGTAATAAGTACTCGCCCGGAGGCGCGCGCTCATGCTCGTTCTGCGGCACCCCGCTCACGGATCGCCGCTTCCTCATGACGGCGCGCTGGGATCGGAGCCTATACGAAGGCGTGCAGCTCTGGACCGCTGCGCGCAAGTGGCGGCTCGGCATCATCTCGCCCGTCGCGCTCATCTACCGCGACGACGTGCTGCACACGGTCTACCAGTACAACGGCGAGAGCCTGCTCTTGGACGAGCCGTCGCCGCTGCATGGCGACGCCATTCTGTCCATGGCCGTGAAGCTCGCCGAGGGCCTCGTCTTCTTGCACGACAACGGCGTGCTGCTGCGCGACTTCGGACCGCAGAACGTCGTCGTCATGCCCGACGGCTCCGTGCGCTGGTTCGACCTCGACGTGCTGCGCAAGTATGCGAACATTCGCGAGCTCTCCAGGCAGCCGTCGGCGCCCATCGCCCGCGACGCTGCTGCGCTCGGCGCCATGCTCTTCCCGTACTGCGACCCTGCCGATACGCAGGTCGCGACCTTCGTCCACCAGGCGCTGAGTGGCGCGTTCCAGAGCCCCGTCGAGCTGATTCACGCCGCCGAAGCGCTGCTGCGCTCTGGCCGGCAGATCGCGTTCGCGCCGCGCGCGCACGCCATTAGCGACGTCGGCCTGTCGCGCTTGGTGAACGAGGATGACTGGGGTTGGTACCGCGTCGACGGCCAGACCTCGCTCTTTGTCATCGCGGATGGCATGGGCGGGCACGCGGCGGGCGAGGTCGCGTCGCGCGTCGCCACGCGCACCGTCACGGAGCAGCTGTTCAAGGCGCTCGCGAGTGGAGCGGCCTCCGCAGCGGCGGTTGAGCCCCCGCTCAAAGCGGCGATGCTGGCCGCGAACGACGCCGTGTGGGAGCACTCGCACCACGTGCACAAGACCATGGGCACCACGCTGTTGGTGGCGGTCGTGCTCGGTGGGCGCACGCTCGTCCTGGGCCACGCGGGCGACTGCCGCGCGTACTTGTTCCGAGGCGGTGTCCTCAAGCAGCTCACGCGCGATCACACGCTGGTTCAGGACCTCGTCGACGACGGGCAGCTCACCATGGACGAGGCGCGTGTTCACCCGCGTCGCAACGTGGTCACCACCACAGTGGGTGGCGAGAAGGGCAAGCTCGCGGCGGACGTGCTCGCGGTTGAGGTCAAGCCAGGCGACCGGATCCTGCTCTGCTCGGACGGCCTCTGGGGTGCTGTACCGGACGCGGAGCTGGCGGAGATCCTCGGGCAGGAGTCCGAGCAGCGTCCGGTGACGCAGGCGCTCCTTCGCGCCGCCTTCGACGGTGGCAGCACGGACAACGTCACGCTCATGGTCGTCGAGCCCTAGGCGGTGGTGGGCGTGGTCGACCGTGGGGGTGTGCGCGTTCGCACATCCCCAGCAGCGGTGTCGCCAAGTCGTGGCCTGTGTTGCCGATCATGGCGGTGGCGTGATTGTTGCAGCGCGCGGTGCCGGAGGACGTGCCCATGACCCCGCCGACCGCTGCCCCTGACGAGCTAGCGCCGAGCCCCCAGCCGCTCGGGCTCGTGTTTCACCAGTACGAGCTGGAGCGCGTCGTCGCGTCGTCGGGCGATCGCGGCGTCGTGTTTCTCGCCCGCGAGCTTCCTCGAACCGCGGTGGAGCGCAAGGTCGCGCTCACGGTGCTCGACGCCGATCGCCTGCGCCCCCAGGTGCGCGACGCCTTCGAGGGGCGCTGGTCGGTGGCGTCGACCCTCAACCACCCGACCTTGGTCGCGATTCGGAGCTGGGGGGACCACGCCGGTCTCCCCTACGTGGCGACTGAGTGGCTCCAAGGGCGCAGCCTCGCTGCGGTGCTGGAGCGCCTGAGCGCGACGGGCGAGCGGATGGACACGCGGATGCTCGCGTCCATCGGTATTCAGCTCGCCGAGGCCTTGTGCTACGTGCACGAAGCTGTCGACGCGCACGGCGTGCCGCTTGGGCTCGTGCACGGCTCGGTCGCGCCAAGCCGCGTGCTCCTCACGGACACGGGCTACGTCAAGCTGTTGGGCTTCGCCTTGCCCTCCGAGGCTCGTACGAGCCAAGCGCTCAGCTCCCCCTCGCTCGACGTCGTCGCCTGCGTCGCACCCGAGCTGTTCGAGCGCGCCACGCCGACGATACAGTCGGACATCTACTCGCTCGCTATGGTGCTGGAGGCGCTCGCGGCTGGGCGGCTGCGGTACCACGGCGACACGCCCCTCGATGTCCGCGAGGCGATCGCCGACGGCGCGCCCGCGGCTACGGGTGAGCTGGACCTCGTGCTCCCGCTCGCCGCTGGGCTGGGGCAGTGGACCCAGCGCGACGTCTCGCGCCGCCCCGCGTCCTGCCGCGTGCTCTCCCAGACCTTCGGTCGCATCCTCAGCCAAGAGGGAGGGCCACTTCAGCCCGCGGAGTGGCGCGAGGTCCTCGAAGAGCTCTTCGCCGACGAGCCCCCCGCGGGCGATCCTGGCCAGGAGTTCGCCGGCGTGTGCGGTCGCGTGCTCGGCGCGATTCGCGCGTGCGGCGAGGACCTCTTCATCCCCGAGACGACGGGCGAGGTCGGCGTGGACGGCGCCCGGCACCTCGACCTCCTCGACACGTCCGAGGAGCCCATCCCCGGGCTGTCGCTTCAGCCAGCGGCAGCGCGACAAGCGGTGCCATCGGCGAGCGTTCCTCCTGCCCCTTGGCGCGACGCGAGCGGCGTCGGCAACACCTTCGCGAGCTCGCCGTCCGAGCCCGCGACGGGGGACCGTTGGCTTGGGGTCGGCGCCATCGTCGTCGGCGTCGCGCTCGTCGGCATGGCGGCCTACGGCCTTTTCTTGGGGGCACGCGTCGCGGACGCGCTCGGAGGTGGTCTCCACGAGCAAGCCACCGTGGTTCAGACCGCGGACCAGGCCCTCATGGCGGTGCTGGATGACGCCGAGCGCCTGCTTCAGGACGGGCATCCCGGTGACGCCGCCGCGCGCCTCGAGGACGCGGCGGACCTGCACGCGGCGGACGTGAGCCTCGGCTTGCGCGCCAAGCGCTTGAAGCGGCTCAGCCAGCGCGGCGTCTGGTTGTCGCTCGCTCATCGCGCGAGCGAAGCGGGTGAAGCGGCGCGGGCGCTGGAGTACACCAGCAAGATCCTCGCGATGGACCCCTCCGACCAGCAGGCCAACGCCTTGCATGACGCGCTCGTCCGCGCCTCCGCCGCGTCGCCGAGCGACTAGCGCGGCAGGCTGAAGCGCACGACGAGGCCCTGTCCGCCGACGGCGTCGCCGACGATCAGCCCTTCGCAGGTGCCGGGGCGCCACGCGACGCCGTTGAGGTAGTCGTTGGAGCCACCGAAGTAGGGCGAGCCCGTCCAGCCGGGGATGGGGGTCGCGTAGACGTGGCTCATGTCGACCGTCGCGCTCCACGCGGCGTCAGTCCACCACACCTGGCCGTTGCGCCCGACAAAGGTGCGCCAGTGCTCGTCCTCCGACGCGGCGAAGTCCACGGCGGTGTACCCGTTCGGTTGGAGCCGCCAGTTGAAGTCGTTGTGGAGCGCCCCATCCCAGGTGTACAGCGCGTTTGCGCTCGTGTTGAGCAGCCAGGCCACCTGTCCGTCCTTGCGGAACGCCACCTTGCGGAGGTTGCCGTAGCCGGGAGGCTGCGTGTGGACGAGCGAGGAGGTGAGGTGGTCCCACACGAGCAGATCGACGTAGTTGGTCACGCCGATGGCGACCGGCTGACCGAGGCGCTTGCCCCAAGCGATGCTCGCGGTGCCCTGTGAGGTGCCAGGGGCGGCGCCGCCAAAGCGCCAGCCGTGGACGCCCGTCGTCCAGTCCGGCTCGAAGAGGTTGAGGTAGGCGATCTGGTTGCTGGTGCCTGCGTCATCGCTGAGGATGGCCCAGGTGTTCGTGCCGGGGCGCTGGGCGAGGCCGCCGATGCGCGCCGGGGAGGGCAGCTTTCCCGTGCCGACGCCGACGATGTCCGCGAGCGGCGTGAGGCCCGCGGTGGGCGTGTAGACGTAGAGCACGGGTTGTGGCGGGCTCGCGTTGGTGGCGCCGCCGATGAGCGCGTAGCTGCCGTCCTCGGCGAAGGCGAGCTCGGTCCAGCGCTGACTCGCGCGGCTGTCCACGACTACCAGGTCGGTTGCGCCTGCGTCGTAGCGAAGGAGCTCGCCCTCTGCGACTGGCGTGATGAGCGCGTACGTACCGTCGGGGGACCACGCCACGCTGCCGAGGTCGGCCGCGCCTGCCGTGTGAACGAGCCGCTCGTACTGCGGCGCGAACTGGCAGGGGCGGGGCCCCACCGTGCCCGTGTCGGTGCCGGTGTCGACCGTTCCCGTGTCGGTGCCTGTGTCGGCGGTTCCAGTGCCCGTGTCGACGATGCCCGTGTCGCCTCCGTCGATCACAAGCGCGAGCGTGGCCGAGCTTTGGCCGCCCGAGGTGTCTTTGGCGCTCGCCGTGAGCGTGTGTGCGCCGGGCGACAGCGTCGTGGTGGTGAGCGCTGCGGTGCCGGTGCTCTGGGCGGGCGCTGTCGCGAGCACGCCGTCGCGCGACGACGTCCACGTCACCGTGAGCGCCTCGGGGGGATCCTCGGCGTCGCTCACTGCGGCGATCAGGTGCACCGACGCTCCCGCGGCGAAGTGCTCACCCGGCGAGGGGCTGACGAAGCTCACGGTAGGCGGCGCGTCGACGGGCACGCCCACCGCCAAGCGGACGCGGGCTTCGCCGGTGGCGTCGCGGGAGTCCGTGACCTCAAGGAGCACGCTCGCGCCTGGCTCTCGGACGAAGGCGGCGCAGCTCGTGCTGCCGTCGGGGGCGAGGGCCTCGGCCGCGCAGGCGACGACGCCGTCGACCCACCACGTGGCGAACAAGGCGCTCGCTGCGTCGTTCTCGTCCGTCGCGGTTCCGGTGAGCGCGGTGAGCCCCGGCGCGACGGTGTCGCCGTCGCCGTGCGAGGTGATCGCTACCGTGGGCGGGAGGTTGAGGACCGCGAAGTTCGAGTCGGAGCAGGCCGTCCCGAGGGCGAGGGCGAGGGCGAGGGCGACGATGGGGGCGCGCAGCGTGGGGGACATAGGGCGAACCTCGTGCAGCTCATCGGCACGTCTGTCAGAGGTGTTCAGGCGCGTCACGGCAGCGATCCCGCGAGCGGGTGACCGCGCAGCGACGCTTCGAGGCCGAGGAGCGCGCAGCCGACGTGCTGGGCTGTGTCCATGCGCGCGTCGAGGTCGTAGGGCGTCTCGCGGAACGCGCCGAAGAGGCGCGTGTGCGCGATGAAGGGCCGGTCCTCGGGCAGGTATTGGCTCCCGAGGAAGAGCTCGCCAAAGCGCTCCAACAAACCGGGGAAGGGCTGTGCCTCGCCGCGTCGTTCCGCGAGCGCCGCGCGGGCCGCGAAGGCCTCGGCGAGGGCTCCCGAGGAGCCGGCGCCAGGGGCGGCCGACGCGTTCGCCTGCGGCGCCTTGGTGCGGGCCGCCTCACGCAGGTAAGCATCGCAGACGCGCAGGCCCGCGGGCGTGCCGAGGGCGTCGTCGCTCGCGAGCGCCGCGAGGCACATCCAGTGCTCGTCGAGCGTGACGAGCGCGCCGCCGAGCGCCGGCCAGTAGGCTTGGTCCACGTAGGTCGCTGCGCGCAGCAGCGGGGCCTCTGCCTGCTCACGATCAGCTCGCAGCGCCACCGCGAGCGCGAGCATGACCTGCCCCTGGGCGTAGGCGTTCGGCGCCTGCTTGGGGAAGGCGCCGGTGGCCGTGTCGAACTCGCCGCGTGCTTGGCCCGCTTCGTCCACGGACGCGATCAGCTGCGCGAGCCACGCGTCCGCGAGCCCGTCCTCGTCGCCGAGGGCGATGGCGGCGAGGGTCGCGAGGGCCGTCGTGCCGATCCACGCCTTGCCATCGCGGCGGGCGGGGTCGAGCACAAAGCGGCGGCCGTCGGCGAGCGTCTGCGTCACGCTCTCCAGGTGTCGAATGCCAGCACGCGCGCCGATCCACACGCTCTCATCGTCCGAGCGCCGGGCGAGCCGCGCCAAGAACCACGTCACGCCAGCGTGCCGGGGGTAGTTGTAGGCGCGGTGGAGCCGTCCGCTCGGTCCATCGATCAGGTAGGTAAAGCGCCCGTCATTGGCTTGTTCGCGCGCGAGGTGGCGCCCCGCGTTGAGGGCGGCGTGGTAGGCGGCCTCCGCGTCGAGCGTCGGGGGCGCCGCCCAGGAGCGCTGCAGCGCGGTCGTGGAGTGCTGGGTGGCGAGCACGCTGTCGACGCGCGCCCACTGGTTCGCGTCGGGGGCGACCTCGCGGGTGAGCGCAGGGAGCGGGAGGCCCGGGAGGATCTGGCGTCGCCCCGCGTCGGTGTGCCAGGCCGCAGAGGCCACGAGCGCGCCGTCTACGACGCTGGGCACCTCGTCGCCCGCGCGCAGCCACAGCCAGCGCACAGGGAGCAGCGCTGGCGTCCAGAGCGAACCCTGCACGCGCACGATGTCGAGGACCACAGCAACGCGCGCGCGTCGATCCTTGAGGTTCACCTTGGTCAGCGCGGCCGCGAGGTTATCGCCGGAGACGGTCTGCTGGGCGACGAGCTCCCCATCTCGGATGAGGGTGACGCCGAGGCGCACGGGGCCATCGCGCTCGGGCAGCATCCACTGCTCACCGCGGCCGGCGCAGCGGTTGTACAGCCACTTCGCGACCATGGGGCCGTCGACGCTCGCGAAGGTCTGGGTGGGGGCGAGCTCCTGCTCGGCGTAAACCAGGGGGAGCACGATGACCGCCGCGAGCGCGCCCGCGCCGCCCGCTCTCCACCGCCACGTCGCTGAGAGGACCTGCCAGAGCGGCACAGCGACGAGCCACGGCGCTGCGAGGGCGATGACGCCGAGGATGCTCCACACCTCGCGCGCGTCGGCGGGTGTGACGTGCGCGCGCAGGTAGAGCGCGACTTGGCCGAGCATCGCGAAGACGAGCCCGACGCCAAGCAGCGAGGTGAGGCCCGCGAAGGCGAGGCCCTCACGGCGTCCGCGAGCGAGCTGCACGAGCGCGCCCACCTGCGCCGCGGAGGCGAGCCCGAGGGCCCCCGCCGCGACCAAGGAGCGGTCGGAGAGCCAGACCGCGAGGCCAGCGAAGATCAGCGCTTGAGCGCCAGCGAAGAGGGCGGGGCCGCGCTGCATTTCGGACTCCAAGAAGGGGGGGCGCCGCGAGTGTACCCTGTTCAAGGCGCTAGTACGCGTAGTACAGGCCCAAGACCCACGACCACGAGAAGTCGCTGGCGTTGAAGCTGGCGCTGTCCGACACGCCATACCAATCGTAGCCGGTGGACGAGTCGCCGTAGCGGATCATGAGCGAGGGGACCGCCGCTGAGGTGCTGTCCCACTGCAGATCGTAGGCGGGGTGGTAGCCGACAGAGAGGGGCCTGCCGAGCTGAGGTCCGGTGGCCCACGCGGTCGCGTCGTACCAGTCGTCGCAGAGCGGCCCGGTCTTGGACGTGGCGTCGCTGTGCGAGAGGGTGAACGCGAAGGTACAGCCGACGCAATCGACGTGGCTGACGCTCGACGTGGCCGGCCAGACGTACGAGCAGAACGTGTGCGATGGCACGTTGAGCTCGGTGTCGAGGAGCTGCGTGGTGCCGGCATAGCTGTGCGCGCTGGTGTTCACGACAGCGGTACCCTGCACGATCGTCACGGCGACGCAGTTGTCGACGCCGTCGCAGTTCTCGTCGACGCCGTCGTTGCAGATGGCGTCGAGGTCCTCGACGGCGCTCGGGTGGACGTTCGGGTTGTGGTCGTCGCAGTCGGTGGTGCTGTTGTAGCCGTCGCCGTCGGCGTCTACGGGCGGCGGCGAGGTGGACGTGCCCGGGTCGGTCGCGGTGCCGGGATCCGTGCCGGTCGCGGTGCCTGGGTCGGTGGTCGTGCCCGGATCCATGCCGGAGTCGACCGTAGCAGGTGGGCCAAGGTACTCGCCCGCGCGCCCCTCCTGCAAGTGCTAGACCGCGGGCGCCTCAAGCAGCGCGCGCACCTCGGACTGGAGGCGCTCGGCGGAGACGTCCGCGGGGGGGATGGGCTCGCCGATGACGATGGTGACGCGGCTCCAGAAGCGTCGCGGCGCTTTCTTCATGGCGGAGCCGTCCTTTCGGCTGAACCAGCTCCCCCACATCCCCCGAATCGCGACGGGCACGACAGGGACCGCGTCGCGCTCCACTACCTTCTCGATGCCCTTCTTGAACGGGTTCAGGGCGCCGTCGTGCGTGATCTCTCCCTCGGGGAACAAGCCCACGATCCACCCCTCGCGCAGCTTGCGGCGGATGGTGACGAAGGCCTGCTCGTAGGCGACCTCGTCGCGCTTGGGGCTCGCGATCGGGATCACCCAATCGTTGCGCGTGAACCACTTCATGATCGGCAGGTTCGCGAAGCTCACGTCCATGACGAAGTGCACCGGGCGCTTGATGGCGCCGCTGAGGATGAACCAGTCGACGAAGCTGACGTGGTTGGGTGCGATCACGCACGGGCCTTCTTTCGGGAGCCGCTCCATGCCCACGACCTTCACTCGGTAAAAGACGTTGGACAGCATCCAGATGACGAAGCGAATGAGGAACTCGGGCACCTGCCAGAACACGAACCACGTCGCGATGGCGTTGAGCACGGCGAGCATGCCGAAGATCTGCGGGGGCGTGAAGCCCATGCCCTGCACGACGATGAGCGCCAACGACATGAGCACCATGAACAGCGCGTTGATGATGTTGTTGCCGGCGATGACGCGGCTGCGGATGGCGTCGTCGGTGCGCTGCTGTACGAGCGTGTAGAGCGGCACGATGTACATGCCGCCGAAGCTCGCGATGAGCAGCAGGTCGGCTTGAATACGCCAACCCGCGCCGTGCGCGAAGAACTCGCGCAAGCCGATGAGGTGGCTCGGGTCGGCGACCCAGGGCTGGCCGACGAGGAAGAGGTCGGCGCAGAACAGCGACATGCCGAAGGCGCCGATGGGCACGAGGCCGAGCTCCAGCCGGTGCTTGGAGAGGCGCTCGCACACGATGCTTCCGATGGCGATGCCGATGGAGAAGGCCGCCAAGAACATGGTCGCGACGTGCTCATCGCCGCCGAGCACGCCCTTTGCGTAGGGCGGAAACAGGCTCAAGAAGGCGGTGCCAAAGGACCAGAACCAGGTGATGCCGAGCACCGACAAGAGCACGACGCGGTTCTGCAGCGTGAGCTTGAGGATGTTCCAGGTGGGGCGGACGGGATCCCACTGCACGACGAGGTCGGGCGCCTCGGCGGGGCAGGTGACGATCTGGCGCGAGAAGACCCAGCCGACGAGCGCGATGGCGACGATGCCGCCGCACACGAGCCACAAGCCGAGCGGCTGCCCGTCGCGCTCCCAGGTGATGAGCAGGCCGCCGCCGATCGTGCCGCCGAGGATGGCGACGTAGGTCGCGAGCTCGACGAGCGCGTTGCCGCCGACGAGCCGGTCTTCGTCCACCAGCTGCGGCAGGATGCCGTACTTTACCGGGCCGAAGAAGGCCGACTGCGCGCCCATCAAGAACAGCACGCCCACGAGCAGCTCATACTGGTGGGCCAGGAAGCCGACGAGGCCGAGCCCCATGATGGCGATCTCGGCGAGCTTGATGATCCGAATGAGCCGGCTCTTCTCGTACTTGTCCGCGAGCTGACCCGCGGTCGCAGAGAACAAGAAGTACGGCAGCATGAACACAGCGGCCGTGAGCGGTACGAACTGCTCGGGCTCGAGGCCGAAGGCGGTAGCTCCCGAGTACACCACCAAGATGCCGAGCGCGTTCTTAAAGAAGTTGTCGTTGAACGCGCCAGAGAACTGGGTCCAAAACATGGGCCAGTAGCGGCGATCGAGCAGAAGGGGGGGCGGCTTCGCAGGCGTCGACATGGCGTCCTCGTCGCGTCCTCGGGGCTGAGGGGCTGGCGGCGGCGCAGTCTAGCGCAGGATGTGACCGCGGGTCACTAAAGCTGAAGGATGAGCCGCCGCAGCTCGCCGCCGTCATCCCCTACGAAGACGACGGTGACCCACCCGCTGTTCGGGTCGAGCTCGAGCACGACGGTGTTCCACTCGCGCACGATCGCCTCGATGGGGCCTGTCTCGGGCACGAGGTCGTAGCGGTTCGAGATGGGCGAGCCGCCTGGGCCGACCAGCACCTCGCGCATGTCCGCGCCCACGCCGCCGTCAGCGTCCACGTGCAGCACGCCGCCGACGTGAAAGTCGCCCGCGACCCACAGCAGGCCCGGTACTGCGGCGTCGTGCAGGCGCGTGAGCAGCTCCGTGCGCTGCTCGGGGTAGCCCTGCCAGCGGTCCTCCTCGCCGATGCGGCCGGGGTTGCCGAAGGCCGAGAAGTCCGTGATGGGCACGCTGTTGAGCACGATCTTAAAGCGCGCGGGGCTGGTGATGAGGCCGTCGATCAACCAGCTGAGCTGCTCCGCTGAGACGTAGCTACTTCCTTGCCGTTCTCCGCGGCAGTCGAGCACGAACAGCTCGGCGGCGTCGCCCCAGCGCAGGCTGCGCCATATGCCGCCGGTAGGTCCGACGCCTTGCGGGAGGGCGCGTCGGTACGCGACGCGGGCGGCTTGCGCGAGGGCTTGGTCGGCGGGCGAGGCGGGATCCCAGTTGTTGCCGACCTCGTGATCGTCCCAGGTGGCGACGATGCTGGTGCGCGCGAACACGTCCAGCAGGCCTTGGGTGGTGAGCGCGGCGTCCCAGTGCGCTTCCACGTCGCCTTGACCCCAATCGGCGTAGATGGTGTCGCCGAGGAGCAGGAAGGCGTCGAGCTCAAGAGCGGCGGCGTGGGACAGGCTCGCCCACGGCGTGCTCCCGCCCAAGCAGGAGGTGGCGGCGAAGCGCAGCCGGCGCGAGGCCCCCGGGGCGAGGGCGGTGCGAAGCTGCGCGACGGCGCTGCGCGCGGCGCCGTCGGAGGTGATGGCGACGACGGCGTAGGTGGTGTCGGCGCGGAGGTCCACCAAGCTGTGCTGCGCCACGCGGTCGCTGAAGCTGAGCGGGGCGTCGAGGCGCTCCTCCACCCAGCCGGCGTCGGTGGCGCGCGCGAGTCGGAGGGTGGCTGCGGCTTGGGGCGCGCGAACGCTGACGATGGCGCCGCTGTCGGTGGCGTCGCCCACCTGCACGCCCGAGGGGAAGGCGTCGGCGTCAAGCGGCTCCTGGGGCTCCCACGGCGTCTGCGGCACGGGGCCCGGACCCGACGAGCAACCAGCGAGCGCGGCGCCCGCGGAGAGCGCCGCGAGCAGCTCGCGACGAGTGAGCGTCACCACGTCAGAACTCGTTGAGCTGGGTGGTGCTCAGCGTGTAGTTGCCCGTGACGTTGTTGGTGAAGCTCGACGCGATGACGGTGTACACGCCGCTCGCGGGCGCCGTGTAGGTGATGCGCGAGTTCTTGTTGGTCGGGTAGGAGACGTCATCGTTGCTCGCGACCACGACGCAGCTGTCGTCCAGCAGCATCAGGTAGGTGTCCCAGCTCGCGTTGAGGTCGAGCTGCACCTGCTGCCCCTGGTACAGGTACACGTTGACGTCGTCGTGGTAGTGCGTGCCGAAGATCGTGCGCTGTCCGCTTTGATCGTCGAGACTTGAGAGCGTGCCCGGGTAGACGCCGCCGCCGGGTGGCAACATGAGGTTGTCGGCCCAGCAGGTGCTCGCGAGCGGGGCCGGCGAGGCCTGCAGGTAGTACTCGATGTCGCCGACGCGCGGCAGCTCGCCGCTCACAGCGACGGTGTACACGCCGGTCGTGGGGGCTGTGAACGGCAGGTAGGCCGCGGTGCCGCCGCCGCCGTCGTTGTTTTGGGCGATGAGGTCGCAGGTGCTGTCGAGCACCGCGACACCGACGTCGTCGGTCGCCGAGCCAGCGCTCAAGTACACCGTCTCTCCCGCTTGCAGGTAGAGCTCGTAGTCGTCCCACGCGTAGCCGGTGTGGGGGCTTGCCGTGGCGTCGGAGGCGGTGAGCACCTCGTGCACGGTCTCGCCGGCGGTCAGGCCGCGCGCGTCGACGCCGCAGTCGTCCCAGGCGGTCATCGGCGCGAGGCTGAGGGCGTGCGTGCCGAGATCACCGGGGTACATCGCCGTGACCGCGATGGTGACGATCTGCGTCCACTCCGAAGGCTGCGCGTGTAGGCCCTGAGTGTCCGAGAAGGTGTGGGTGTCCTCGAAGTCCATGCTCATGACATTGCACTGGTCGTCATAGGCCTCGGCGAGGAGCGGCAGGTTGGGGCTCGCCAGGTGCGCGGCGACGCCGCGCGCGGGGCCTGCGATGACCTCGTAGTCGTCCCAGGTGTAGCCCGTGCCGAGCGGCCCCGTGGTGTGGTTGTCGCCTGACGAGAGCTGTGCAGCGTCGTAGAGCGCGGGAAGCGTCGCTACAGCGTTATCTCCGAAGCATTGGTAGCCGACGAAGCCGCCAGCGACCTGCAGCGTGAGCTCACCGAGCTCGCCGGGGGTGTCTGTGCCCGCGACGACGGTGTAGTAGCCGGACTTGGGCGGGGTGAAGGCGACGCGCGCGTTGTCTGTGTAGGAGAGGCCCTTGTTGCTGGTGACCACGGCGCAGGTGCTGTCGAGGATGGCGACGTAGGGGTGGAGCACTTCGCTGGTGACCTGCGCGCTGATCGCCTCGCCGGCTTGCAGCCAGATGCCGTAGTCGCGGTAGGCCGCGCTCGGGATGGGACCGTCCGTGGACGAGAAGCTGTAGAGCGAGAAGGTGGTCTCTTCGCCGATGCCGATGACGCGGTCGTCGGAGAGGCAGGCGTTCGCGGCGTCGCCCTCGGAGACGCGCAGGCGGTACGCGCCCGTGTCGGCGCTCCAGAAGGAGGAAGCGATGACCGTGTACACGCCGGCCTTGGTCGGGGTGTAGGTGAGCGCCGAGTTGAGGTCGGCGCGGGCGCCGTCGTCGACCGAGGCCACGACCGCGCAGGTGTCGTCCAGCACGTAGAGGTAGGTGTCGATGGACTCAGAGTTCAGGGAGAAGGTGTACTCCTTGCCTTGGTCGAGCACGATCTCGTGATCGTCAAAGCGGTAGGCCGAGCCGCGCGGACCGCCCGTCTGGTCGGTGGTCTCGAGGCGCGCTTCGAGCTGCTCTCCGAGCGTCAGCACCGAGGTGCCCGCGTAGCAGACCGAGCCGGGGGTGACGGTGGGGTCGATGCCGTCGCAGTTCTGGTCGATGCCGTCGCCCGGGAGGTCGGTGGCGCCGGGGTGGATGGTGCGGTCGGCGTCGTTGCAGTCGTCGCGGGTGAGGGACTCGTTGACGCCAGGCGCGCAGCCGAGGCGCTTGGGGCCGGCGCCGTAGGTGTCAGCGTCGCTGTCCACGTAGAGCTGGACCTGCACGCCCTCGTCGATCTGGTGGTCGCAGTTGTTGTCCGCGCCGTCGCAGACCTCGGCGGCGCCTGGGTTGGCGAGGGCGTTCGTGTCGTCGCAGTCCGTGGCGTCGGTCACGTAGCCCCCCCCGGCGGAGCAGCGCTGGGAGGCTGCGTTTGCGTCGCCGAACGAGTCCGCGTCGGTGTCGGCGTAGACGGTGAGGGTCACGCCCTCGTCCACGATCGCGTCGCAGTCGTTGTCGACGCCGTCACAAGCTTCGGCGTTTCCGGGGAAGCGCGCGGCGCTGGAGTCGTCGCAGTCACCCCCTTGGGTGGTGTGGGCGGAGGAGGGGGCGTCGCATGCCTGCTGGGCGCTGCCGTTGCCGCCGTACCCGTCGAGGTCTCCGTCGAAGTACCAGGTGCTAAGTCCCGCCTCGTCGATCTGGCCGTTGCAGTCGTTGTCGAGGTGGTCGCACACCTCGGCCTGGCCGGGGTTCACGGTGCGCTGGTTGTCGTCGCAGTCGCCGCCCTGCGTGGCGTAGCCGTTTGGCAGCACGCAGCCCAGAAGCGTGCCGCTGTCGCGTCCGTAGCCGTCGGCGTCGGCGTCGGCGTAGAAGGTCTGCGAGGCGCCTTCGTCCACCTGATCGTCGCAGTTGTTGTCGCGGCCATCGCAGAGCTCGGGCGCGCCAGGGTGCACGTCGGACGCTTCGTCATTGCAGTCGCGCCCGTCGAGCAAGAAGCCCGCTGGCTGCTCGCAGGCCTTCTGGCTGAGCGTGGGATCGCCAAAGCCGTCTGTGTCCGCGTCGCGGTACCAGACCTGCGACAGCCCGTCGTCGACTTGGTTGTTGCAGTCGTTGTCGTGACCGTCGCAGAGCTCGGCGGCGCCGGGGTGGCTCGAGGGATCCGCGTCGTCGCAGTCGCCGTTGACGGCGGCGCCGTTCTCGCCGGGGCTGCACGCCTCGAAGCCGTTGGAGCCGCTTCCAAACCCGTCTTTGTCGTTGTCGACGTACCACGTTTGATTGAGCCCGTTGTCGGGCTGGCCGTCGCAGTCCTGATCCTGGCCGTCGCAGATCTCGGTGGCGCCGGGCCACGCGTTCGGGTTGCCGTCGTTGCAGTCGTCGGCATTGCTGACGAGGCTTGGGCCGCCGCCGCACGCCGTGACGGGCGCCGCGGGGTTGCCGAAGCCGTCGCCGTCGGCGTCGACGAACCACGCCGAGGTGAACCCCTCGTCCACTTGGCCATTGCAGTCGTTGTCGACGCCGTCGCAGACCTCGGTGGCGCCTGGGTAGGCGGCGGGCGCGAGGTCGTCACAGTCGCTCGCATTATCGACGTATCCCGCGGGTTGTGAGCAGGCGTCCTGCGAGAACTGGGTGCCTCCGAACCCGTCACCGTCGCTGTCGGCATGCCATGCTTGGGTCACGCCCTCGTCGATGGCGCCGTTGCAGTTGTTGTCGACCTCGTCGCAGATCTCCGGTGAGTCCGGGTTGATGAGCGGGTCGCTGTCATCGCAGTCCTCGCCGACGGTGTAGCCGTCTGCGTCCTGGTCGAAGGGGTCGGCTTGAAAGGTCGTGCGACAGGCCGACGACAAGGCGAGCATGGCGACGAGGGAGGCGAGGTTTCGCATGAGGAGTTCTCCTGTGGAGCGGAGGAGAGGATACTTCAGCCGCTACGCAGGATCCACGCGGGGTTAGCGCGTTGGACGCCAGCCCATGCGCTGATGCGCTCCGACACCGGGGATGTCCAAGGTCTCACTAGCCACAACCCCGCCGAGTCGTCGGTAGGATCCGACGGCGCCAACGCGCGCGTTACACCACAGCGGCTCGTCGAGCTCAGCGTGCACCGTGTGCAGCAGGGCAGCGCCGACACCGTCGCCGCGGACCGCGACCCAGCGCAGGGTGTCGGTCGCAGGTCGGACCACGGCGCTCACTCGGAGTGCGCGTTCTGCGAGATAAGACGGCCGAACTTGTAGAAGCTCTCGGCGCGGAGCGTGCCGTCCTCGCGGAACTCCAGCCACTTGCCGTCCTCGACGCCGTCGAGCCAGACGCCCTCTAGGCGCTTTTGGCCGTTCGCGTGCCAGTAGACCCACGGGCCAACGCGATGTCCGTTGGCCATGTCGCCTTCGGCCTTCTTTTGGCCGTTGTCGTGAAACTCGACCCACGCGCCCTGCTCTTGACCGGCCTCGAACTGCGCCTCCACCTGCACCGCTCCAGAGGGGTAGTAGGTGCGCCAGGTGCCGACCTTCTTGTCGTGGTCGTACGCGCCCTCGGCTTGGAGCTCGCCGGTGTCGTGAAAGTCGACGGCGCCGCCTGCCTTGACCCAGCGCCCGCTCGGGAGCTGCAGGCGGCACCACACGTGGAACCCCTGCGGTGGGGCGTCGCCGACCTTGAGCGTGCCCTCCGGACAGACGAGCTCAGGCCACGGATCTGGAGGGGGCGCGGGAGGGGCTTCGATGGGCGCCTTCTTGGCGCAGGCGAGGATGAGGAGCAGCGGGGATAGACGCAGCAAGGCAAGCAAGGTTGGCCTCCGACGGGCGGGCTAACGTCGTAAGCGAAAATCGCAGCAGATGCCCTCCTCTAAAAGCGGGCGCGCCAGCCGAGTCCCCAGCCGTGCTCGTCGACAACGGCGGTGACACCCACGCCGATCGCGGCCGCGCCGAGCACACCCGAGGTGATGGTCAGCGCGTTGGCTGTGCCGCGGGCGCTCTTCAGCTCCTCAACGGTGAGCGAGTGATCGCTGATCTTGGCGGCGTTGATGGCGGCGAGGCCGTAGAGCGCTCCGGCGACGACGCCCAATCCGCCGCCCGCGGCCAGCGGGACCACGCGCACGCTGCTGGTGCTCGGGGCCTTCGGGGGCTTTGGCAGCGTGACGGGGTCTGGGCGCGTGGGCTCGGTGACGACGGGCTCAGTCACGACGTCGGCGACGACGGGCTCGGCGATGACGGGCTCAGTCACGACGTCGGCGACGACGGGCTCAGTCACGACGTCGGCGACGACGGGCTCGGTGACGACGGGCTCAGTCACGACGTCGGCGACGACGGGCTCGGTGACGACGGGCTCAGTCACGACGTCGGCGACGACGGGCTCGGTGACGACAGGCTCAGTCACGACGTCGGCGACGACGGGCTCGGTGACGACAGGCTCGGTGACGACGTCGGCGACGACGGGCTCGGTGACGACGGGCTCAGTCACGACGTCGGCGACGACGGGCTCGGTGACGACAGGCTCGGTGACGACGTCGGCGACGACGGGCTCGGTGACGACAGGCTCAGTCACGACGTCGGCGACGACGGGCTCGGTGACGACGGGCTCAGTCACGACGTCGGCGACGACGGGCTCGGTGACGGCGTCGGCATGGACCGGATCGGTCCCCGCGTCAGCGACGGCGGGCTCCGTGGCGACCATGGGCTCGTCGCCTTCGTCACCGACGTCTGCGTCATCGCCAAAGCCGAACGGGTTCTCGTCGGCGTCAGCCACAGCGTCGAAGGGCTGGGGCTGGAACCAATCAGGCGCCGCGGGAGGCTTGCCGCCGGGCGGGCCGAGGATGTCGGGGCGGAAGCGCGCGCCGTCCTGCCAGAAGGCGGTGGTGATGTTGCCGAGCTTGTCTGAGACCTGCACAAGACCGGGCACCTCGGCGCGCGCCGTCGGCGTGGTGAGCAGCGTGCCATTGAGGAAGATCGCGCCCTTTTTGGGGTACACGAGGCTCGCGTCGGGCGATCCACCTACGGGCGGCTCGTCGACCCACGACAGCATGTCGCGGTACGGCGGCGTTGCGGTGAGCCCCTCCTTCGTCCAGGAGAGGCCGGGGGCGGCGAAGCGCTGTAGGTTGGCCCATCGAATCGCCGCGTCCTCTTCTTGCTGGAAGAAGAAGATGATCGACATCTGCCGACCGTAGCGGCCCAGCATGGCGCGATCTGCGATGGTGTCGAGGCACTGAAGCTGCTTGCGCACACCGGCGAGCGTCTCCGCGGCCGCGTTGAGCTTGAACGCGTGGATATTGGTGGTGACGCTGTCCATGTCCGCTTGCCACTGGGCGTTGGAGTACGGCGCGGCGCAGAAGCTCGGCGGCGCAGCAGCGAGTCCGGTCGACGGCGCAAGCAACGCGGTGAGAGCAGCGGCGATGGAGGGGCGGGTCAAGGCGCGAGCCGACATGGGGCTTCTCCGCGTTCGGGCGATGGTGATGGCAGCGTATCAGAGATGGAGGCATCTCGGATCAAACAGAGCGCATGCGGGAGTTGGACCACGCGACATGCAGCGGGTTCCAGCTATGCGCGGTGGTTGCGCCGGGGGATCGCGGTGGTGGCGATCGGGTTCTCGCAGCGCGGGCAATACGGCAGCGCGTTCACGAGCACCTCGGCTTCGATGTGAACGTTGCTCTTGCACGACGGACAGGCGTGCGTCTGCATGGGCAAGATCGGCCACGCGCCGTAGATGGGCTCTGCGCAGCTTCCGCACTTGAGCGGTCGGCGGCGTACAGCCGGCACGATCCGGTTGAGCGTTCCGCAGTTGATGCAGCTGTGGATGTGCTTCGGGCGCAGGAGCGTTCGGATCACCGCCAGCTCAGCCACGAGCGCGCCGACGATGATCGCGATGAGGATCGTGGGGCCAATGGCACCCATCGTGTTGTACACGACGCCGAGCAGCAAGGCGTTGGCGACGAGCATGGGCACCGCGGCGAGCACGAGCGGCGCTGCGGTCAAGCCGTCAATGAGCGGATCACGGCCGATGAGCGCGAGATCTTCGGAGGCGACGCCTTCGGCGCCGTGGTGGGTGTGAGACGTCCTGCGGCGGACCGGTACCGACTCAGCGGTGACGGGCTCGTCCTCTTGGCGTCGAATATCGACGTAGGGCCTGCCCGGCCGGTAGCTGATGCGCCAGCCGACACCCGAGGCCAGCGTCCAATCTTTGAGCAAGCGAATGAGCGTGGGGGTGATCTCAACGCCATCGAGCGTCTGATCATCCACGCCGATGAGAAACCGAACCTTGCGCGTCCATAGTCCTGGGGTTTCCCGAAGAACGACGCGGATCACCTCCTCGACAAGCGGGAGGGGTAGGTCGTGAAGATCGACGTGGACGGACTCTTCGGTTGCCCGAACATGGGACTCCGATGTCCAGCGCTGCAGTGAGCGTCCCTGCACGTGGGAAGCCTGCTCAGCCACGCTGACCAGCAGGTCGCGTAGGCTCTTTACGTCGGCTTTTGCTCCGAGTCTCGCCATGCCGATTGAGTCGCCCGTCGGGAAGGAGTTTCGGCGCGCATACGGGCGCCCCACCTGGCTCATAGCACGGGAGACCCGCCCGTGGCGATACACTGGGCGGGGCGTGGACGGGTTATGGGCCTCGGGAAGCCCTTGGAGGACTCATGTTTCGCATCGTAGTGTTCGTCGCCCTCTCTGCTCTCGTCGCCTGTGGCGGTTCGGAGCCGGCGCCCGCGGTCGCCCCAGCCGCGGTCGATGCCGCGCCCCCCGCCATGGCTGAACACCAACACGGCGAGGGCGTTCAGGCCCCCGAGCAGCCGGCGGTGCCCGAAGGCGCGCGCGTCTTCTGTGTGGAGCCCGCGGACGGCGCCAAGGTCACGTCACCGCTGACCGTTAAGATGGGGATCGAGGGAATGACCGTCGCGAAGGCCGGAAACGTCGTCGCGGGTGAAGGCCACCACCACATCCTCATCGATGATCCCGCTAGCGCCGACGCTGGCGTCGTGGTCGCCATGGACGAGCGTCATATTCACTACGGCGACGGCTCCACGGAGACCCAGCTCACGCTCACCCCCGGCGAGCACACGCTCACCCTGCAGCTCGCCGACGGCGTTCATCGCTCCTACGGCGCAGCGCTTCGCTCTACCATTCACGTGACCGTCGAGTAGCTACGCGACCAGCCGGTCGGCGCGTTGTCGGCCGGCTACCGTGTCGTCGATGGCGCGCTCCAAGGTGTCGAGGTTCATGGGCTTTGACAACACGAGCGCCCGTGTCTTCGCGAGCGCGTCAGCGCGCCGCCACGATGCGTGGTGGCTCGTGAAGACGACCCGCTCCTGCAGCCACGCCGGCAGCGCCAACACGAGCGCGAGGCCATCCATGTGAGGCAGGTCGAGCTCGACGACGATCGCGTCGGGTACGAGCCCAAGGGCGACGAGACCGAGCGCGTCGGCGGCGGACGTGGCGGTCACCACCTGCCACTCGCGATGAAACACGAGGCTCATCGCCCGCAGGACTCCACGATCTTCATCGACTGCGAGCAGCACGCGGCGTTCGGTCATCGCTCCCTCCTGCTTACATAGGACAGCCGACCGGACCGCATCCTTCACCGCGAGCGTCACACGACCTGTCACGAGCAGGCGTAGTGCGGAGGTCTTGGAATGTCTTCCCGTCATCGGTTGTCACCGTGTTGGTTCCCGTCGAAGCGAATGGGAAGTCCACCGTCTGTCGAGGTGTCGCCAGAGAGGCGGCCACTGCTCGGAGGCAGCCCCCATGTCCGCACAGCTCGCACTCGTGACCTCGACCGCTCCCGCCCCCCTTGAAGACGAGGGGATTCGCGGCGTGGCGCGTGCCGATCGGCATCGGGCGGTCGCGCTCGTCGTGCAGAAGTACCGCGGCCGCTTGTACCACCACGCGCTGTACATCCTCAAGGATAGCGAGCGCGCCTACGACGTCGTACAAGAGGTGTTCATCAAGGCGATCCGCGAGCCGCGGTTCTTCGACGAGGGCTTTCGAATGAAGGCCTGGCTCTACCGCGTCACCAGCAACCTCTGCTTCAACACCGTCCGCGACAAGCGTCGCCGGGGAGCGATCCTTGAGGCCATGCCGCAGGTGACGTGCGACGCGCCCGAGCAGCTGGACGCGCTCGTGAACGACGAGCGCCAGCAGCGCATTCTTGAGGCGCTGGAGCAGCTTAGCGACGACCACCGGCGCATCCTGATGCTGCGCTACTACTCGGACTTGTCCTACGCGGAGATCGCCGATGCGCTTGAGATTAAGCTCGGGACGGTCATGAGTCGCCTGTCTCGGGCGAAGGGCAACCTGTTGGAGGTCCTCGGTGACGCTCCGCTCGCGTTGGACTAGGAGGCACCATGCGCTGCGATGAAGTCCACCCCCTGCTCGTCGCGCTTCGTGACGGCGAGCTCGCCCCCGCTCAGGTGACGTTCGTGGAGCGCCACTTGGACGTGTGCGCCGCCTGCCGTGCGCTCGACGAAGCGCTCGAGAGCGTGACGCCTCGTCCGCCCGAGCTGCCCGACAGCCTCCCGCTCGACGCTATGTGGGAGCGCCTCGACGCCGCCGTTGCCGCCGAGCTCGCCCGCCCGCAGCCGCTGGCGAAGCGCTCGCGGTGGTCCGATGTCCGCACGCGGTTCGCGGATGACGTCGTCGTCTCGGCGAACGCTGCGCTGTTGTACGCGGCGGCCTTGCTGCTGGTCGGCCTGTGGGGCGCGGCACAGTGGCGGACCGCGCAAGAACTTCAGGTCGCGCTCGACGAAGTGCACGGCGTGCCTGCGACCTACGCGGGAGGTCCCGCCGATGTCGTGCCCGCGGACGCCTACCGCGAGGCGGCTTGGTCGCCTAGCACAGACGGCACACCCACATCCGCCCCTTGACCTAGAACAGCAGATGGCGGTAGCCTGACGCTCACGCAGGAGTGAAGCAGCTTGGCCGCGTCTGCAGTCACCACCCTCACGCAGAAGCTCCAGTCCGGCGCCCGGGGATGTCTCTCCGTGGGCGACGGTGGATCTTCCATCTTCATCTACATCATGGATGGCGGCATCGTCGGCGCCGAGCGCCCCGAGGACTGCGCCGAGGTGCTTCGGCGCCTCTCGGTCGGCGGCGCGCTCGATATGGATGACGCCGACGAGCTGACCGAGACGCACGCGTCGCTCGCGTCTGTGATGCCGTTGCTGCTGGAGCGGGTCGACGAAGATCTGATCGAGCGCGTGCTGCACGATCGGTTCCGCAACAACCTCGCGCGGTTCTTGGGGACACGCGGCGCGGCGCACTTCGAGACACGCGACGCCCTCTGGTTCGACAATGTGCAGGTGGGGCACAACGCCGGTCAGCTCATCGCGGGCGCGGCGCAGATGCTCCAGCACGCCGCTACGGTCGACAAGTCCATCCCGCTGGTCGCGGGCGAAACACCACCTCGCGACGGCATGGAGGGGCTGATCGTCGAGCTCCTGGGCGACGGCACGAGCACGCAGGACCTGTTGCCCGCGCTGCCCTTGGAGCCCATCGAGGGCCGCGCGCTCATCGCTCGCCTGCTCGATGACGGCGTGATCGAGGAGATCTTCGACGAGTCCGATGAGCCGCTCTCCGTCAGCGTCTCCGCGCCGAGCACCGCCGCGCGCCGTGACGACGCCGTCGTGGATGAAGAAGAAGAAGAAGACGCGGACGAGACCACGGTATCGGGACGCCCGGTCGTCGATCTCAACGCGGTCGACGAAGACATCCTGGACGACCCGAGCGTGCTTGAGCCGGGCACGGGCACGGGCATGGGCGCCGGCGCCAGCACGGGCGCGCCCGCCACGTTGGAGTCGTGGAAGTCGGGGTTCACCGCCGTCGATGACGATGACTTGTTGGCCTTCGCCGACAACGAGGACGATCGCTCTGCTGGCAGCGGCGGCTTCACCACGCAGACGCACAACCTCGACACGGTCGACGTCGTGGACGTGGCCGACGTCGGCCCCCCCAGTCGCGGCGAGCCCGTCGAGACCGAGCTCGAGGCCGGCGAGGTCACGGCCTCGTTCGCCAAGCACGCGCTCTCAGAAGAGGACGCCGAGCAGAAGGTCGTCACCGCGAACGAGTCGCTCTCCGCGATGTGCGCGGCGGTGGATCAGGCGCACGGCACTGGCGCGGGTATGGCTGCTGTCCAGCTGCTCGTCGACGGCACGCCGCTCCGCTTCAAGGTGCTCTTCGCAGGCCTCACGGTCGACGAACAGGGCCAGCTCCCCACCGATGGCATGCTCGACAACCTGTATACGCGCCCCGTGAGCGAGCACCGCAACCTGCTCTCGCAAGGGCTCATCGACCTGATCGAGCGCGGGCTCGACATCATGGGCGAGGACCTGCCCGACGAGCAGTTCGACGCGATGTACGAGGCCGTCGCCGGGTACCGGCAAAAGCTGGTGTTCTGATCCTGCCTCGTCGCGCTGGCTGGGTTTGCGTCGTCCTGATGTTCTCCATCGCCGCTGGTGGGGACACGGGGCAGGCGCCCGACAAGCAGGCTCACGCGGCGGTTGAGCTTGGCGCGATACCTCCGGCGATCATCGCCGCCGCGAGCGCAACGCGCGACCTGCCCATCGCAGAGCGCCTAGCTGCGGTCACGCAGCCGCTGCTCGGCGTTCCCTATGTGAGCGACCCGATGGGGGAGGGTGAGGGCTACGATCCCGACCCGTTCCAGCGCTATGATGGCTTTGATTGCCTCACATTCGTCGAGGAGGCGCTCGCCCTCGCGCTCGCGGGCGATCCGGTGCACAGCGCCCAGGTGCGCGGCAGCTTGCGCTACGGCGGACGTGAGCCCAGCTACGCGCACCGCGACCACTTCATGGAGCTGCAGTGGATCCCGGACGCGGTGCGCAACGGGTGGATTCGCGAGACCACCGCGGACTACGGCGAGGTCGAGCGCCACAGCGCGGTCGTCACCGACGCCACCTGGCGCGGGTGGGGACGCCGCTCGCGCTTTCACCTTCAGGACGCCGAGCTGCCCACCGGCGAGATGAGCTTGAACGTGCTGCCGCTGGAGCGCGCGATCGAGATCGCCGAACAGATTCGCCCTGGCACCCTCCTGTTTAGCGTCCGGGTTGAGCGGCCGGGCGTGCCGATTTGGATCACGCACACCGGCATCGTCATCGCGGGCGAGAAGGTGACCATTCGCCACGCGGCGAACTTTCAGAGCGGGCGCATGGTGCGCGACCAGAGCTTGCGGTGGTACCTGGAGCACACGCGCGAGTACAGCAACTGGCCCACCGCCGGCGTCGCTCTGTTCGAGCCGGTGGAGGCTGGGCCCCGTCGCTCGCTCGTGGCGCCAACCGTCCGCTAGCGGTTCTCGGCCCGCGCGATGGCGTACATGATCGCAGAGGCTCGATCCTCGCGGCCCATCTCGGTCCAGAGACGATGCGCGAGGGTCCATGCGGCCTTGGCGCGGTCGAGCTGTCCGGCGTCCTGGGCGAGAGCGGCGGCGAGCTCGAGCATGGCGAGCGTGTCGTCGTCCACGAAGAGATCGCCGGAGAAGGTCTCTTCGATCGTCTGGAGGTGGGTGTTCCAAGAGCTCCACGTGCGCGCGTGGGCCATGCACGGGAGCAGCACGGCGTGGCAGCCTGCCAAGAAGGCGCGGCCCTCGTCCCCGGTGAGCTCCTCCTCCAGCGCGTAGCGCAGCGTTCGTGAGGCGTCGCTGTATTTGCCTTGTAGGACCTGAAAGAGCGACAGGTTCAGCATCATGACGCGCGCTGCGCGCGTGCCGGTCGCGAGGTAGTGATCGAGCGCGCGCCGGGAGTGCTCCTCGGCGACGCGAAAGTCGCCGCGCTTGCGCGCGAGATCGGCGAGCGCGTTGAGCAGGTGCGCTTGTTGGATGCGCGAGCCCGAGCGGTTGACGTACGCGCTCGCTTGGTCGAAGAACTGCTCGGAGTCCACCTCGTCGCCGGTCTTCATGGCGATGTAGCCCAAGCTCGTGAGGCAGTCGGCGCTGATGACGTCGAGGGCGTTCACCCGCGCGATCTGGGCGGCCTCGCGGTAGGCCTCGGCGGCCTCGTGCCAGTTGCCCACGTCGAGGTAGAGGCGGCCGATGCCGGCCATCGCCTCGGCTTGTGCTTTGGCGTGCTGTGCGTGGGTGGCGTGCTCCTTCGCCTTGCGTCGCAATTGGAGGCTTTGGCCAAACCGGTGCTTGCGCCGAGCGATCTCGGCGAGGATGTTGTGCGCGTCGGCGAGGGGTGCGGGCTGTGGCTCCAGCTCGGCGCCGGTGAGCGCGCGGCTCGCCCAGCGCGCGGCTTCTTGGTCGCGTCCCTGCGCGAGCAGCAGCGTGGCCCGAAGCAGCCAGCCTCGAAGGAAACGGGGGTCGTTCTCGGCGAGACCGAGCAGCTCACACGCGCGCTCACGGCGAGCGAGCAAGAACTCCGCTTGCCCAGGATCGAGGTCGGGTGAGCTGGCGGCCGCGAGGAGGGGACCGAGGGCGGCCTCGTCCTGCCCGGCGGCGAGGCGGTGGCGCCCGATGCGGGCCGAGAGCGCGACGTCGTTCTGCTCCGCCAGAAAGTCCGCGCAGGCGGCGTGCAGCTCGCGCCATCGCGCGGGGTTGCGCTTTCGAAGCGAGGTCTCTAGGCTCTCGCGAAGCATGCCGTGCGCGAAGGCCCAGCCAAAGTCGGGGCCGCCCAAGTCCGCCGCGGCGAGGTGCTGCTCCAACAGCTCGTCCAGCAGGCCTGTTGGGGGGCCGAGGTTCAAGCGCACGCAGAGCGCGTGCCACTCCAGCGCGTCGACCTGCTGGCCGAGCAGCGCCGCGAGCTCAATCGCCAGGCGGTCGCGGTCCTCGTGCTGGGCAAAGATGCCCTCAAGGCGTGCCCCCCAAACCTCCTCGAGGTTGGCGGGGATCCGCAAGCGTGCGCGCGGGCGCAGGACGAAGCCCTCGGGGCCCGGATCGAGCAGGCCGCGAGCTACGATGTCGCCGACGAGCTGCACGGCAAAGAGCGGGTTCCCGCCAGCTCGATCGGCGATCTGCCGCGCGAGGTCGTCGTGCAGGCCGAGCAGGCCCCGGGCGAGCGCGCGCGTCGCGTCGGCGCTGAGTGGGCCGACCTCGATGGTTGTCACTTCTGGGCGCGCGGACAGGTCGTCGATCGCCTCGGCCGAAGCGCTAAGGGTGGCGAGGTCCTCGTCGCGGACGGTGAGGACGAAGAGCGCTGGCACGCGGGGGCTCTTTTGCTCAAGCGCAGCGCGCGCGAAGCCGAGCGCGTCCAAGTTGCGGTGGGCGTCGTCGATCCAGAGCACGAGGGGCTTGAGCGCGCCCAGGCGCTGAAGATGTCGTTGCAGAGCGGCCCATCGCGCCGAGACGGACTCGAAGTGCTCGAGGTTCTGCTGGGTCGGCGCAACCAAGCGCGCCAGCGCGTTGACCTCGTGCTCGTCCGTGATCCCGAGCGCGTCGAGCTCCCAGCGCAGGTGCGACCGCAGCACGTCGCCTCGCAGCGTGCTCGCGCGGTGAAAGCGCCCGATCGCTGGGCCGAGGCCATCGCGAATGGACGGCGACGTGCCGTAGGTGGCGTGAATCGCTGTGGCGACGCCGAGCTCGGACGCGCGGACGCCCAGCCAGCGCGCGAGGTGCGACTTGCCGGAACCTGCGGCGCCGCGCAGGAGCACCGCGCGCGGGGTCTCGCTAGCCGCCATCTGCCGGAGCTCGTGCCACAGCGCGTCACGCTCGTCCTCGCGCGCGATCAGTGGCATCGCACGCAGGCCGAACAGCCCGAGGCCCAGGTTGGCGGGCGTGGACGTGCGCCGCCGCTCGCTCGCGCGCCAATCGAGGGGCAGTGGCGGTCGAGGCCACTGGTCCAGCCGCGCGCGGTCGGCGGGTGGGTGGGGCGCGGGCATCGCCACGCGAGGGAGGTCGGCCATCGAGTGCGACAGCGTGGAGTGTGCGCTGCTCGGCAGCGAAGGGGCGTCGATCGGGGTCAGGCTATGGCCGAAGTTGTCCGGCACGTCGCCGAGGCTCAACAGCGCCCAAGCCGCGTGTGCTGCTGAGGAGAAGCGATGGTGCGGCGCTTTGTGTAGCAGCGTGCGCAGCCAGTCCTCCACCCCATCGGGCACCCGCACGCGCTGCACGAGCGGCGGCGGGCGCTCGGTGAGGTGGGCGGCGCGCGCCGCAGCCCACTCGCGGTGCGGGAAGGGGGGCGCCGCGGCGACGAGCGCCCACGCCAAGCACCCGAAGGCGTAGAGGTCGGTCCACGGGCCCTGGTCGTTGCGAACGCCGGTGAACTGCTCTGGAGCCATATACCAAGGGGTGCCCACGACACCTTGGCTGGACGGCTCCACCTCGCCGCTGTCGTAGGAGGGGGTCGCCAGGCCAAAGTCAGCGAGCTTGACGATGCGGTCCGGGCCCGCGATGAGCACGTTCGCCGCTTTCAGATCGCGGTGCAGCACCCCGCGGGCGTGGGCGTGAGCGAGGGCGTCGAGCAGCGCGAGCAGCAGGCCGCGTAGCAGCGTCCAGTCGAGGCGGCCCTTCCACTGAAGCAGGCTGCCGTGATCAGCGCGCTCCATGGCGAGCCATGGGCTCCCCGCGTGAAGGCGCCCCTCGGAGGCTGCGGCGACGTCAGCGGGGATCGCGCCGTGGTCGAAGACCTCGATGATGTGCGGGTGCGAGAGACCGGCGACGGCGCGCACCTCGTTGCGAAACCACGCCGCGTACCGAGCGTCACCTGTCGCACGCTCGCGCATCACCTTGACGGCTGCCGCGACGCCCGTGTGCACGTGCGTTCCCGCGTACACGTCCCCCATGCCGCCGCGGCCGAGCACCTCTCCGAGTTCGAAAGCACCGAGGCGCAAGTTCCCCCCGGTTTACGGCTCGCTGGGGCTGTCGTCGGCGTCTACGGCTGCGAGCATCGCGTGGCCGTTGCGGCGATGATGCGCCCAGGTCGCGAGCCCGTCGACGACACCAACGGTTGCGTACAGCAGGGCGCCGATGCCGAACCACATGGATGGGTGCAGCGCGATGGCTCCGACTGAACAAACAACGAGAGTTGCCTGCAAGATGCGGCGCGAAAGCTTGTTTTGACGAACATCACGAAAGCTGCGCCAGGGGATCGACGACACCATCCCCAGACCGAGCAGCACGACAACGACCGCGACAAACCAGGGCGGAGGCTTGAGCACGCCCGCGAGGTAGTCGTTCGACAGCCACGCGAAGGTCACGAGGACGCCGCCCGCCATGGTGGAGGTGAGCCCCTGCGAGTGCCCCTTGTGCGGCCAGTCGTTGCCTGCGGCGTTGACGTTGAAGCGCGCGAGCCGAAAAGCGGCCGCGATCGGAAACCACACAGCGACGACAGCGCCGGCCCGCCCGAGGTCAGACAGCGCCCAAGCCCACGCGATGAGCGCCGGCGCGACGCCGAACGAGATCATGTCGGCGAGGGAGTCCAGCTGAACGCCAAACTCGGTGAAGCGGTTCGTCATGCGGGCGACGCGCCCGTCCATCATGTCGAAGATCCCGCCGAAGATGACGAGGATGCACGCTTTTACGATGCGATCGGGGGTAGCTTCGTGGCCAACCAACAGCGTGAGGCCGTACACGCTGCAGAAGATGCTCGCCGCCGTGAACCAGTTGGGTGGGTTGAGGAAGTGGCGGATCACGCAAAGCTCCCGTTGGACAAGCGGGCGTATCCCCGGCGACGGGGGCCCCGCAAGCGCACCAGCGATATGCTGACACGTCGCTGGGAGGCAGCGTGAGCGTGGTCGTGCAGAAGTATGGTGGATCGTCTGTCGCCGATCTTCCCAAGATTCGTGCGGTGGCTCAGCGCATCGTGCGCACCGTGGCGGATGGACACCAGGTGGTGGTGGTGGTGTCGGCCATGGGCAACACCACAAACGAGCTCATCGCCCTCGCGCGCGAGCTCACGCCGCGCCCGGATCGGCGCGAGCTTGACATGCTGATCTCGGTCGGAGAGCGCATCGCGATGGCCTTGCTCGCGATGGCTCTGCGCGAAGCGGGGGTGCCCGCGGTCTCGCTCACCGGCTCGCAGTCCGGTATCATCACCGATGAGTCGCACGCGGACGCGCGCGTCGTCGAGGTGCGCCCGGCGCGCGTGAAGCAGCACCTCGATGAGGGGCTCGTCGTCATCGTCGCGGGCTTTCAGGGCGTGAGCCGCTCGCGTGAGGTGACCACCCTGGGGCGCGGCGGCTCCGACACCACGGCAGTCGTGCTCGCCGCGGCGTTGCAGGCCGACTACTGCGAGATCTGCTCGGACGTGGACGGCGTCTGGTCGGCGGACCCGCGCGTGGTCGAAGGCGCGCAGCGGATCGACCGGCTCTCACTGGCCGAGGGGCTCGCGCTCGCGCGCGGCGGCGCGAAGGTGCTGTTCGAGGACGCGCTCCGCTATGCGCGCGACCACGGCATCGAGCTACAGGCGTCGTCGACCTTTGGGCCCGGCGCAGGCACGCGGCTCACTCCCGCGCGCGTGGAGCGGGTTGGGGCGGTCTCGGTGACCGCGGACACGCAGCTCCTGCGCGCTACCCTGCTGGACGGTGATCCTCGGGTCGTGAAGGCGCTCGTCGCGCTCGGCGTGCGGCTCCGCAGGCGCGTCGGCGCTACGCTGTGGCTCGACACCCGCAACGCGCACGGCGGCGTGGGTGACGTGCCTGGCGTGCGCCTCGACGGCCCCGCGGCGATGGTGAGCGCGGTTGGCTCCAACATCGGTGAGCGCGTCGACCTCGCGCTCGCGGTCGAAGCGAAGCTCCCAGAGGCCGTCCTAGAGCGCGGCGCTGAGGGCGACACCTTGTGGTGGGTCGTACACCCCTCCCGCGTGACCGAGGCCACACAGGTCGCGCACGCGCTGCTGGTGGACGGCGCTACGGTTCCAGCTGCACGCGCTGAATGATCACGCGGTTCGCGCCGTGGTCATTGCTGTAGAACAGCGTCGCGTCTTGCAGCACGATGCGGTCGACGCGCTGAATCGGGGCCGCTTTCGTGCTCGTATCGATGGGGACAAGGTCCGCCAGCGACACCTTGAGGGTGGCGTCCTCGCCTACCTCGATGATCCAAACCGGAGGATCAGCGTTCAGGCCGTACCGGCGCCCCTCCTCGTCCACGACGACCACGCGGAGGAAGGTCGGGAAGTTGGTTGCGTGTGCGGTGAGCGCGAACGCGCCGATGGGCTGGGCTGCGGTGCGGGCGGACAGCCAGATCTCGTCCGCCTTGCGCTTGTCCACGACAGTGGCCCACTGCACGGCGTTGTGAGCGGTGTGCTCAACGCCCAACGTGCCTTTGTCCTGGTAATACCAAGGGTGAACGAGCTTCGACGCGAGCGATGCTCCCGAAAGATCGGCGGGCACGCCCTCTACGGACGCGCGGCTGAGCATGCACCGACCACGCTCGCCAGGCCGATTCGCGCCGAGCAGAAGCGCGGCGGTCGCCGCCTCGTCGTCGCCGAGGTGGTAGCGCGCGGAGCCCAAGCGGTAGAGGATCTCGCCACGCAGCGGGTCGTCGTCCGCGAGCTCCTCGAGCACCCGCTCATACTGCTGCGCCGCCGCGCTCAGATCGCCGTCGACCGACTCCATCAGGAGGCCTTTTGCGAGCTCGGCGTTCGTCCACGGTGGGTTTGCCAGCGCGCTCAGCACGAGCGCGCCAAGGATCACGACGTCTCGCGAGCGATGAACCTGTAGCCCACGCCGTGCATGGTCTCGATGAATCGCGGCGCTGAGGCGTTGTCGCGCAGCTTCTTGCGCACGTTCAAGATGTGGGTGTCGACCGTGCGCGTGGTGACGTTGGGCGAGTACTGCCAGATGCTCGTGAGCAGCTCTTCGCGCGGCAGCACCTTGTCGCGATGCTCGATCAGGTAGCGGAGGAGCTCCTGCTCGCGGTTTGACAGGCGCTCCTCTTCGGCGCCGTGGCGAACGACGTAGTTATCGAGATCGACCTCGACGTCGTCGAAGCGGAAGACGGCGCGCGTGCCCCCGGCGCGGCGCAGCGCGGCGGTGATGCGGGCGTGCAGCTCGCGCACCGAGAAGGGCTTGGTGACGTAGTCATCCGCGCCGAGCTGAAAGCCCGTGAGCTTGTCGGACTCGGCGTTGAGCGCCGTGAGGAAGAGCACCGGACCGTCAAAGCCGAGGTCGCGAAGCTGCTTGCAGATCGCGAACCCGTTGTGCTCGGGCTCCGGGCCCTCGTTCAGCATGACGTCCAGCACGGCGACGTGCGGTCGACTGCGGTCGAAGGCGTCGAGTGCCTCCGTGAGCCCTCGCGCGGTGAAGACGTCAAAGCCCTCGCGCGTGAAGAAGCGCCTTAGTGTCTCGAGGACCGCGGGCTCGTCTTCAACGAAGAGAATGCGTGCCATGTTCGTCAGGCTCCATCTGCGCGTTTGGGCGGCGAGAGCGGGAGGTGGACCGTGAAGGTGGTGCCATCCCCAAGGGTGCTGGTCGCCCGGATGGTCCCGCCGTGTGCCTCAACAATGTACCTCACGATGTTCAGGCCGATGCCGGTGCCCTTCTGTCTGCGGACAACAGGGTCGTTACTTCGGAAGAATGGATCGAAGATTTTCCGAAGATCCTCAGGCGCGATTCCTCTTCCACCGTCGGACACCGCGAACCACACATGTGTGGGCGTGTGGCCTGCTGTCACACGAAGCCAGCCACCGTCGGCGCCATACTTGCTCGCGTTGGAGATCAGGTTGGTGACGACTTGGCCTATCGCTTCGCGGTCGATCCACACCGCCGGAAGGTCGTCGGGCAGGTCGCGCTGAACCTCGAGGCCTGCGGCGCGCAGCACCTCTCGGGCGGCCGCGAGCTGAGTCTCGATGATCTCGCCGAGGTCGCCGGGGCGCATCAGGTAGGTCTTCGCGCCGCGCTCGATGGCAGCGAAGTCCAAGATGTTGTCGACGAGGCGGCTGAGTCGCTCGGCCTCGCGCAGGATGAGGTCGTAGTGCTCTTGCGCGTCCGCCTCGTCATAGGCGAGCCCGAGGCTCAAGGACTCGGCCTTCATGCGAATTTGCGTGATCGGCGAGCGCAGCTCGTGGGAGACGCTCGCAGCGAAATCAGCTTGCACCGTGGCGTGCGCGAGCTCCGTCGCGACGAGGCGCGTCATGAGCGTGGCGCCGAGCAGGGTCGCGAAGAGCGCGAGCCCGATGACGAACAGGCGGCGGATTCGACCGGCGCGCTTGAGCGCGACGAGCCGTCGCGAGTCGGCGGCGACGACTGCGATCGTGTGGCTGGTGAGCCACGGCTCTAGCTGACGTGTCGCGAGCGGCTGGGCGCCGTTGGAGCGGCCTAGGCGCTCAATCACGACGTGAAGGTCGCCCTCGGTCTCCGAGCGCGTCCGGGCGATTCGCTCGAACAGCATCTCAATGGCGTGCTGATCGAAGGCGAAGGCGTAGGTCAGGTCGTCGTGCCGAAGGGTGGCCCACGCCGCGACAGAGTCGGGTCGGGACTCGTAGTGAAAGCCCGGGCTAAGGCCCGATCGCGCGGAGCGCCCGATGAGGCTGATCTCGAGGCTGAGGGGCGAGGCCCACGCGAGGCGGGCGCTGTGCTCGTCGAGCGCCTGGGTGGCGGCAGGAAGCCACGCGGCGTTGGGGGCCAGGCGCTCGACGTCTGCGAGGGCGCGCAGCGCGATGCCAGGCTCGCCGAACTGGCCTAGCGGCCAGCGCTCGGCGAGCACGTCCGACACCAGCGCGTGGAGCTCGGCCTCGGCGTCGGCGGCGTCGGATGGGGCCTTCATCTCGGCGGTGAGCAAGCGCGCGACGTAGGCGACGCGAAAGCCGTGCTCGTCACGTAGCGTCGGGTTGCTTGTTCGAAGGCTCGCGAGCAGGTTGTCGGCGCGCGCGCGGTCGCCCCGAGCGATGTAGCAACGCGCGCGCCCGATGGTCGCGTCCGCCTGCTCGACAGCGTTGTTCGTGGAGAGCGCGAGCTCGCTCCACGCAGCGAGCGCCTCCGAGTAGTGTCCGGCCCCTTCGGCTTGCAGCGCCTCGCGTCGGAGGCGGTCTGCTGCCGCTGACGGCGTCACAGCGCGCTCCGGCTCGGACATCGCGAAGGGCTCGATCAGGTTTCCGGCGCTGTCGAAGACGAACACTGCGCGCAGCATCGGCGAGAGCTCGCTCTGGCGCGTGAGCATCGAGCCGCCCGAGTGGAGCCGCTCAGTCGCCCCGCGCTCGAAGCTGTCGAAGTGGCTGCCCACCTCGCGCAGCACGACCTCGGCGATGGTCGCGCCGCGGCGCGCGAGCTCATTGTCGACCGCGAGCTCCTCACCGCCGATGGACGAGAACGCGAGGCTCGCGAGCAGCAGCGTCGGGAGGAGCACTGTGAGCGCAAAGAACAGCGCAAAGCCGCGCGCGTGGCGGGTGCGACGCAGCTCGTTGAGCAGGTGGCGCTCGTCGCGCCCCGCTCGTCCGACCGCGGAAGCGACGAACCGGGCGATGCGTCGCGTGAGCGCCTTGGACTGTGCTTCGCTGAACACCGGCTACTTAAAGGCTTGGATACCGGTGATCCAGTTGCCGAGCACCAGGTTGTGGATGTCGTGCGTGCCTTCGTAAGTGTACACGGACTCCAGGTTCGCCATGTGACGCATGACCGGATACTCGCCCAAGATTCCGTTGGCACCGTGGATATCGCGCGCGTTGCGGGCGATGTCGCGGGCGATGTCGACGTTGTTCATCTTGGCGAGGCTGACCTGCTCGTGCTTCATGGTGCCGGCGTCCTTCATGCGGCCGAGGCGCCAGACCAAGAGCTGGCCCTTGGTGATCTCGCGCAGCATCCACGCGAGCTTGTTCTGCACGAGCTGGTGGCTGGCGATGGGCTTGCCGTCGAACTGCAGGCGCTCCATGGAGTAGGTGCGCGCCGAGTCGAAGCAGGCCTGCGCCGCGCCGAGGGCGCCCCAGGCGATGCCGTAGCGGGCGTTGGTGAGGCACTGCAGCGGCCCGCGAAGGCCCTTGATGTCGGGGAAGATCGCGTCCTTCGGCAAGCGAACGTCCTGGAAGACGAGCTCGGAGGTGACGGACGCGCGCAGGCTGTGCTTGCCCTTCATCTCGGGCGCGGTGAAGCCCTCCATGCCCTTCTCCACCAAGAAGCCGCGCACGACGCCGTCGAGCTTGGCCCAGACGACGGCGACGTCGGCCACGGTGCCGTTCGTGATCCACATCTTGGCGCCGTTGAGCAGGTAGTGGTCGCCCTTGTCCTCGGCGCGGGTGAGCATGCCGCCGGGGTTGGAGCCGAAGTCGGGCTCGGTCAGGCCGAAGCAGCCGATCGCCTGGCCCGAAGCGAGCTTCGAAAGCCACTTCTGCTTCTGCTCCTCGGTGCCGTATTCGCTGATCGGGAACATGACGAGCGAGCCCTGCACGCTGGCGAAGGAGCGGATGGCGGAGTCGCCGCGCTCGAGCTCCTGGCAGATGACGCCGTAGGCCACGTTGCTCAGGCCGGGGCAGCCGTAGCCGTGGATGTTGGCGCCGAGGAAGCCCATCTCGCCCATCTCGGCGGCGAGCTCTGACGGGAAGGTGCCCGCCTGGTAGTGGCGCTCGATCACGGGAAGCACGCGGTCCTCGACCCAGGTTCGGACCGCGTCGCGAATCTGAAGCTCTTCCTCGTTGAGGAGCTCGTCCATGTCGTAGAAGTCAACGCCTTCGTAGCGCGCCATTGGGACACCTCCGGGAGCGGCGCGGTGCGCGCCGATGGTGCTTGGGATTATGCGTCGGAGGGCGCGTTGCCAAGCGGAGGAGCGGTCATGGACGCAGCGAAGGGTGTCGCGGTGGTCGATGGGGTGTGGAGTCGCCTGGCTGACGCGCAGGTCCCCGTCACAGATCTTGCCTTTCTCCGTGGTTTTGCGGTGTTCGACGCGATGCGCGCCGAGGGCGGCCAGGTGCCGGAGCTCGACGCGCACCTCGACCGCTTTGACGCGTCCTGCCGCGCGGTCGGGCTGGAGCCGCCCCCGCGCGAAGTCTTGGCCTCTGAGCTGCAAGAGGCGGCGCGCCGCGTCGGAGATGACGCTGTGGTGCGCTGCACGCTCACCGGGAGCGGTCGCCGGATCGTGCTCGGCTGGCCCTTGGATCGGTCGCGCTTCAACCAGCCCGTGCGCTGCGCCACCGGCGAACAGCCGCATCACGGCGTCATCAGCGGCGCCGTCAAGCACCAGAGCCGCCTCGACTGGCTCGTCGCTGTGCAGCGCTCGGGGGTGGACGAGGTGCTGCTCGTGGACCAGGCCGGGCTCTTCACCGAGGGCACCACCGCCGCCGTCCTGGCGGTCATTGACGGCGCGCTCTGGACCGCGCCTTTTGACGGCCGCATCCTGCAGAGCACGACCTGCGAGGCCGTCCTGCGCCGCGCCTTGGCCCTCGGCGTGCGCGTCGTTCGCGAGGGCCCGCCCGCGGCTGGCCCGTGGGACGCGCTCTACATCGCCTCCACCACGCGCAAGCTCGCGCCCGTCGTCGAGCTTGACGGCCGCGCCCTCCCGGTGTGGGATCCAATCGGTCGCCTCCTCGCTGATCTCCCCGCCTGATCCTACCGCTCTCCGCACCTTGGAGCTCCAATGCCCACCGTCTCTGGCCTCGAGGTCCTCCTCGACGATCTCTCCTCGCTGCGCGGCGCCCGCGTCGGCTTCTGCTGCAACCAGACCGCGATCGACCGGCAGCTTGAGCACGGCATCGACCGCTTGCTCGCGGGCGGCGTCTCCCTCGCGCGCTTGTTTGGCCCCGAGCACGGCGTGCGCGCCACCGCTCAGGACATGATTCACGTCCACGAGCAGCGCGACCCGGTGAGCGGCTTGCCGACGGTGTCGCTCTACGGCGCCACCGCCGCCTCGCTGCACCCCGACCCCGCGACCCTCGCGGACCTCGACGTGCTGCTCTTTGACGTTCAGGACATCGGCTCGCGCTACTACACCTACCAAGCGACGCTCGGCTTCCTGATGCAGGTCGCCGGAGAGGTCGGAACCAAGGTGGTCGTGCTCGACCGACCGAACCCCATCACCGGCGTGCACGTCGAGGGCAACGTCGTGCAGCCGGGCTACGAGAGCTTCGTCGGCGCCTACCCGCTCGCGGTGCGGCACGGCATGACCATGGGCGAGCTCGCCCGCTACTTTCAGGCGCGCTGCGGGATCGACTGCGAGGTCGAGGTCGTGCCCTGTCAGGGCTGGCAGCGCCGGCAGTGGTTCGACCAGACCGGCCTGCCGTGGGTCTTCCCGTCACCCAACATGCCCACCGTGGAGACGGCGGCGATCTACCCAGGTATGTGCTTGATCGAGGGCCTCACCCTCTCCGAGGGCCGCGGCACCACCCGGCCCTTTCACCTCGTCGGCGCGCCCGGCCTGGACCCGAACGCCCTCGCTGCGGCTTGTCGCGACGGCGCGCGTCGGGCGGGGCTTCGTGGCGTAGGCTTCCGGCCCGCGGCCTTCTTGCCGGGCTTTCAGAAGCACGCGGGCGCCGACTGCACCGGCGTCGAGGTCCACGTCTTCAACCGCGACGCCATGAACGCGCTCCTGCTCGGCATGGTCGTGGTGGACGCCTGCTACCGCGTCGACCCCGAGCGCTTCGCGTGGCGCACCGAGACCTACGAGTACGTCGATGACCCTGTCGCCATCGACCTGCTCTGCGGGTCGGACGAGCTGCGCACCTGCGTGGAAGCAGGCGGCGAGGTCGGCGAGCTGATCGAGCGATGGGAGCCTCAGCGCCAAGCCTTCTTGGAGCGGCGCGAGGGCTGCCTGATCTACTGACGAGCGGCTGCGGACAAGCGGGGAGGGGGCCCCGAAGAGCCCCCTGGCACCAGCGAGGAGCCCGTCGCGCGTAGCGCGCGGCGCTCCTCCCCTGCCCATGACCGTGCCCCTGCCCGTGCCCGTTCGGGGCGCTGGCAGGGTTGGGGCGATTGCCGCCAGCTGCTCCGCTTACCGTGCTGCGTCGCGCGCAGCACGATCTGCGTGTCCGCGCATGCACCGGTGGTCGACCCAGGGGTGCCTCTCAGGTGTTTAGGCGGTCGCTGCCAGCCGCTCTGCTCGCCGGGCGACCCAGAGCTTGCGGACGTTGTGGCACGTGCAGACGAGGGCCCACTCTCCCCACGGGTTCCGGATCCATGGCGCCATGGATCCGGAACCCGTGGGTCCAACGCAACGCCGAACACGTCCAACCGCTCGAAGTCGAACCGCATCCGCTCCTTGCCCATGTCGGCCTCCGCAGGGAGGCCATCCGCGCCACCGTGCGCGGGATCCACCTGCCGGCTGGGATTTCCGCCCGGAGGCGAACGGGCAGGGGCAGGGGCAGAGGCACCGCTCGCTCCGCGAGCTGGGAGGAGCCTGCGGGCGTGCGCGCTTTGCGCGCTACGCCCGACAGGCTCCTAGTCCTCGGCGAACAGGCGCTTGTCGAGGGCGCTGTCATCGTTGGCCTGGATGGACTTGGCGATGAACAGGGCCTCGGGCAGGATGTTCGCGGTGTAGTACTTCGCGTTGAGCAGCTTGCCCGCCAAGAAGTTCGTCTCACCCGACGCGGCCATCTTCGCCTTGGCGACGACGGCCTGGTTCATGCTCTCGACGCCGAGGACGGTGAGGCCCATCATGCGCTGGAAGCGCGTCGCCTGGAGCATGGTGAGGGCGAGCTTGCCCTGCATGCCGAGACCGCCGAGGTGCATCGCGGTGGCGCCGCAGTGTTGGACGGCCTTCTCCACGGCGGAGGCCTCGTCCACGAAGCCAGCGGCCTTGGCCTTGGTGCAGGCCTCGAGGGACTCGCCCATCCAGTCCATGAGGTACTGGCCGCCCTTCATGCGGAGCTTACGACCGATGAGGTCCATGGCCTGCACGCCGTTGGTGCCCTCGTAGATCGAGAAGATCTTGGCGTCGCGCACGAGCTGCTCCACCGGGTACTCGCCGATGTAGCCGTAGCCGCCGTAGCACTGCACAGCGCTGACCGCGATCTCGAAGCCGGTGTCGGAGCAGTGGGCCTTGAGGATCGGCACGAGGAGCTCGACCTGGCCTTCGAGCTTGCCCTTGGTGGCGGGATCGGTAGCGGCCTCGGCCTCTGCGACGCGCATCGCCATGCGGGCGATGAGCGAGCGCATCGCTTCCACCTGGCACTTCTGCCACATGAGCATGCGGCGGACGTCCGGGTGTTCGACGATGGCGACGCGCGGGGCGTCTTCATCGCGCATGTTCTCGATCGCGCTGCCCTGGATGCGCTCCTTGGAGTACGCGAGCGCGTACTGGTAGGCCGCGGCGCCGATCGCGACGCCCTGGCTGCCGACGCCGATGCGGGCCTCGTTCATCATGTGGAACATCAGGCGCATGCCTTCGAACTCGTCGCCGATGAGGTAGGCCACGCAGGGCTTCTCGGCGCCGAGGGCGATGGTGCAGGTGGCGTTGCCGTTGATGCCCATCTTGTGCTCGATGCCGACCACCTTGGCGCCGTTGCGCTCGCCGATGCTCAGATCGTCGTTCACGAGGAACTTGGGCACGAGGAACAGGCTGATGCCGCGCGTGCCTTCCGGGGCGCCGGGGGTCTTGGCGAGCACCAGGTGGATGATGTTCTCGGTGAAGTCGTTGTCACCGCCCGAGATGAAGATCTTCTCGCCTTCAAGCAGGTAAGTGCCGGGCTGGCCCTCGACCGGGGTCGCCTTGCAGCGGTTGTCGCCGACCGCAGTGCCAGCGCCCGCCTCGGTGAGGCACATGGTGCCGCCCCAGTCGCCCGCGAACATCTTCTCGGCCCAGGTGACGTTGCGGCCCTCGGGGCCGAAGGTCGCGACGACGCGCGCCGCGGCGCCGGTGAGGCCCGGGTACATCCAGAACGCGCAGGCTGCGCCGTTGAAGATCTCGTTCGTGATCATATGGAGGACCGGCGGCGCGCCCATGCCACCCCACTCGGCTTCGGCGGAGAGGCCGACCCAGCCGCCATCCTTGACGAGCTCCCAGGCATCCTTGAAGCCGTCGGGGGTGGTGACGTTGCCGTCGCCGTCGAGGCTGCAGCCCTGGCGGTCGCCCGGGCCGTTGAGGGGGGAGAGGACCTCGGTGGAGAGGCGGATCGCCTCCTCGATGATCGACCAAGAGGTCTCGCGATCCCACTCCGCGTACTTGGGGATCTTCGCCAGGCTCTCGTGAATCTTGAGCTGGTCGAAGAGGACAAACTGCAGGTCGGTGGTGTCGACGGAAAACTCGGTGGCGCTCATGCTTCCCCCTGGTGAATGAGGGGTCATTCAATGCAATGAATGACCGTTCAGCATGCGTAACACGAGCGACGGCGTCGCGCCTAGCGGACAGCGTGAGGGATTGATGATCCGGTCGTCCAAGCGCGCAGGGTCGCGGTGACCTCGAGGGCGACGAGCGCGCCGAGGCGCGTGGAGTAGCCGGCGCCGTGGGGCGTCAGCAGGGCGTTTGGCGTCGCGGCGAGCTCAGCGAGGCGCGGGAAGGGCTCCTCGGGGAAGACGTCGACGGCGAGGCCGCCCAGGTGACCCGCGCGCAGGCGCTCGATGGCGGCGTCGAGGTTGAGCACGCGCCCGCGGGCTGTGTTCACCACGACCGCACCTCGGGGCAGGCGATCGAGGGCCGTCGCGTCCAAGAGGCCGCGGCTGGAGGGGGTGAGCGCGCAGTGTAGCGTGACGGCGTCCGCGCCAACGAGGGCCGCTTCCATCGCTTCAATGCGCATGTTCGCAGGATGACTCACGGGATCGACGCCCACGACCTCCGCGCCGAGGGCGTCGAGCACGCTGACCATGCGCTGGCCGATGACGCCGAGGCCGACGACCACGACGCGGGCGCCAGCGAGGGTGCGCGGCGCGAGCGCCTCGAGCTCACCGCGCGCCCACACGCCAGCGAGGGCGCGCTCTTGGAGCACAGGCCGCGCTTGCAACAGGCTCAGCATGGAGGCGAGGGCGCTCTCGACGACGGCGTCGCGGCGGGCGAGGGGACAGCGACCGACCGCGATGCTCCGGCGCTGCGCGGCCCCCACGTCGATGTGGTCATAGCCGCTCGTCGTCGTGAGCACGAGATCGCCTCTGAGGCGCTCTAGCACGGCGTCATCGACGCGAACTCCGCTGGTGACGACGAGGGCGTCGGCCTCGGCGAGCTCGGCGGGCGGCGCGCGGTCGGGGCGCACGAGCCAGCGCAGGCCGAGGGCCTCCGCGCTAGCGCGCTCGGCGGCGAGGTGGGCGTCGCTCTCGTAGGCAGAGCGGCCCCAGCGGAGGACGGTTTGGGTCGACATGGACGGGCTCCTTGGCGCTCGCGGTCTATCGAAGCGGGGCGGCTGGCGGAAGTCTGGAGGCCGTGATGCGAGTCGCGGGTGCGCGGGTCCCTACGCCTTCATAGAACGACGCGTGCCCCCGAGGTGTTGAGATGGCCAAGATCCGCTCCCAGTTTGTCTGCACCGCGTGCGAGTACGCGGCGCCCAAGTGGATGGGGCGCTGCCCAGAGTGCCAGGCCTGGAACACGTTCGAGGAGCAGACCCCCAGGGTGGGCGGCGCTCCCACCATCGCCACGAACGACCTGCCCAAGCCCATCCCCTTTGACGATGTGGCCATGCTCGACGGGGGCGAGGTGCGCGTGCGCACAGGGTTCGCAGAGCTCGACACTGTCCTGGGTGGCGGCCTGGTCGCAGGGAGCCTCGTGCTGCTCGGCGGCGATCCAGGCGTTGGAAAGTCCACCTTGCTCCTGGCTGTGATGCACCGCTTCGCGCAGCGGGGGCTGCCGGTGCTCTACGTCACGGGCGAGGAGTCTGCGCGCCAGGTTCACCTCCGCGGCCAGCGCCTCGGCGTGGCCGGCAGCGACCTGCTGCTGCTCGCGCACACGGACTTCAGCCACGTGGAGGCGGTCGCGCGCAAGCTCAAGCCCGCCGTGGTCGTGGTGGACTCAGTCCAGACCGTGTCGCTGCCGCACATTCAGAGCATCCCAGGCTCCATCACGCAGATCCGCGAGGTCGCGCACCGCGCCATGGTCTTCTCGAAGGAGACCAACACCGCCGTCATCCTCGTCGGCCACGTCAACAAGTCCGGGCAGCTCGCGGGCCCCAAGGTGCTGGAGCACTTCGTCGACACGGTGATCTACTTCGAAGGTGACGGCAGCTCGTCACTTCGTATCCTTCGCACCGTCAAGAACCGCTTCGGGCCGTCGGGAGAGCTCGGCATGTTCGAGATGGTAGAGGACGGCCTGCGCGAGGTCCCCGACGCCAGCGCGCGCCTGCTGCAAGAGCGCGTCGCCGACGCTCCGGGAACGGCGGTCCTCGCCACCTTGGAGGGCACGCGCCCGCTCCTCACCGAGATTCAGGCGCTCGTGGGGCAGCCGAGCCCGGCCACGCCCTCGCGCACCTGCGTCGGCGTCGACCGCACGCGGCTCATGCTGCTCGCGGCGGTCCTGCAGAAAGCGGGGCTCCCGCTGCACGATCGCGACATCTACGCCAACGCGGCGGGCGGCGTGCGGGTCGACGAGCCCGCCGTGGACCTCGCGCTCGTGGCGGCCCTCGCGAGCAGCCTCTCGGACGTGCCCGTGCGCTCGGACACGCTGCTCTTCGGCGAGATCGGTCTGGTGGGCGAGGTCCGCGCCGTCAGCCATCCGGGGCTGCGCATCAAAGAGGCGGCGCGCCACGGCTTTCGGCGCGTCATAGCGCCCATGTCGGCGGTGCCGGACGCGCCCTCGGGCGTTCAGGTCGTGGGGGTGCGCAGCGTGCGCGACCTCCTCGGTCTGCTGTTCTAAATCGGGATAGAGGCACCCCATGACTGGCAACGACCTCCCGCTCTTGGTCACGGCTGTGCCGGGGCCCCGCTCCCGCGCCGCCGTGGACCGCTTGGCCGCACACGAGTGCCCGGCCATCACCGCTCGCCGCACGCGGAGGGCCTCCGCCATCGGCGCCGCTGACTACGACCCCATCGTCTTCGATCAGGCCGTCGGGGCCAACGTGATCGACGCGGACGGCAACCGCTTCGTCGACCTCACCAGCGGCTTTGGCGTCGCCTTCGTCGGCCACCGGCACCCGGACGTGGTCGCCGCTGTGCGCGCGCAGTCCGACCGCTTGCTGCACGCGATGGGCGACGCTTACCCCGACCTCACCCGCATCGCGCTGCTAGAGGCGCTCGCCAAGGTGACGCCCCCCGGCCTCGACGTCGGCATCCTCGGGCTCTCCGGCTCGGACGCCGTGGACGGCGCGGTCAAGACGGCGCGCCTCGCCACGGGGCGACGCGGCGTGCTCGCCTTCGGCGGAGGCTACCACGGCCTCGCCCTCGGCGTGCTCGGCTTGCAGGGCTACAATGGCGCGTTCACCGAGCCCTTTGCGGACCTCGTTCACCCCGAGGTCACGCACCTGCCATGGGGCGGTGACCTCGACGACGTGCGGCGCGTGCTCGCGGGCGGGACCATCGGCCTGGTGCTGGTGGAGCCGGTGCAGGGGCGCGGCGGTATGCGCACGGCGCCAGCGGGCTGGATCGCTGCCCTCGCGGCCCTCGCGCGCGAGCACGGGGCGCTGTTCGCGCTGGACGAGGTCCAGTCGGGCATGGGGCGCACCGGCGCGTGGTTCGCGGCCTCGGACGAGGGCGTCGTCCCCGACCTGCTCTGCCTCGGAAAGGCGCTCGGCGGCGGCTTCCCGCTCTCGGCGTGCATGGGCACGCGTCAGGTAATGAACGCCTGGGGCGCGTCGCGCGGCGAGGCCCTGCACACCCAGACCTTCCTCGGGCACCCGGTGGGCTGCGCTGCGGGCCTCGCGGTGCTGGAGCTCATCGAGCGCGAGGGCCTGGTCGCCAAGGCGCAGCAGGTCGGCGACCACCTCGCGGCGGCGCTGCGCGAGCGCGGCTTCACCGTGTGGGGGCGCGGGCTCATGATCGGCGTCGGCCTCAACGGCAGCGCCCTCGGCCCCTGTCGCGAGCTGCTCCTACGCGGCTTCCTCACGCTCCCCGCCGGCGCCAACGCGATCGGCCTCACGCCCCCTGTGTGTCTCACCCCGGAGCAAGCGCTCGCCTTCGCCGACACCCTGGTCGAGGTCGCCCCGTGAGCGGGTGGTCGGGACAGGCGGCCGCCCTCGCTCAGCGAGTCAGCGCCTACATCTCAGCGAGCACGCAGGGGCTGTTGACCGAGCCCTTTGAGCAGCTCGCCCTCGAGCTGCACCGCTGGCAGGTGGCCAACGTCGCGGTCGTCGGCGCGCTCACCGAGGGCCCGGTGGCGCGCTGGCAAGACCTTCCCGCCGTGCCCGTCTCGCTGTTTAAGGACCTCGACATCGGCCCCGATCCTTCCGAGCCCGTCGCCGCCACCTTCCTCACCTCGGGGACCACCACCTCCAAGCGCGGCGTGCACCGCCTGCGCTCCACGGCGCTCTATGACCAGGGCGCGGTGGCCTGGGCGCGCGCCTGCGTGCCCAACCTGCCGCGGCGCGTCGTCGCGCTGCTCGACGACCCCCGCAGCACCCCCACGTCGTCGCTCTCGCATATGGTCGCGCTCTTCTCGCCCGCCTCGCGCTGCTCGTGGCACTGCGTGGACGGCCTGGTGGACGACGCATCACTGGAGGCGGCCCTCGCTCAGAGCGACGAGCCTGTGTTCTTGCCAACCACGGCGTTTAGCCTCGCTTTTTGGCTTCAGCGCGGCGCGCGACCGCTGCCAGCGGGCTCCGTGGTCATGGTCACTGGCGGCTTCAAAGGGCGGGCGGTGCAGTGGGAGCCCGACGAGCTCTACCGCCGCATCACCAACGCGCTCGGCCCGGTGCTGGTGGTGACGGAGTACGGCATGACCGAGCTCTCCAGCCAGCTGTGGGGCACGCCGGACACGCCCTTTCGGCCGCCGCCCTGGCTGCGCGCGCTGGCGGTCGATCCGCTCACGGGCGGTCCGCTCCCCGCCGGCGAGCGTGGTCAGCTGCGCTTTGTCGACCTGTGCAACCTCGACAGCACCCTCGCCATCGAGACCCTCGACCAAGGCGTGGTCTTGCCTGATGGCGGCGTGATCTTGGAGGGCCGCTTGCCGGACGCCCCCCTGCGCGGCTGCTCGCTCACCGCCGAGGAGGCCGAGGAGCGTCGATGAGCTGGGAGCGCGTGCAGGACTGGCTGGAGCTGCTGCGCGCGACCGACGTGGGCGACCTCAACACGGGCTTGTCCCCACAAGGCAACCGCGCGGCGTGGTCTGCGGCGCTCGATGCCCTCAGCCCCGAGGTGCTCGTGCAGGTGAGCGCTGTGCCAGGCACGCCCTACGACACGGCGGCCTTCGTCGCGGCGGCCACGGTGTTCACGGCGCCGCTCGAGTGGCTGGCGGTGCTGCTCGGTCGGGGAGCCACCGTCGGCCTCAAGCCCCCGAGCGCCGCGCCGGATGCTGCCGAGTTGCTGGCGCGCTCAGCGGCGCGAGTGGGCCTGCCGCTCAGCGTCGTCGACCGCGATCACGCGCTCCAGCACGAGCTCATCGTCGCGATGGGCGGCGACGACACCATGGCGGCCCTGCGCGCGACGGTGCCCGCCACCAGCCGCCTCCTCGACCACGGCCACCGCTTCTCGGTCGCGTGGCTCACCGAGCTCGCGAGCGTCGACGCCCTCGCCGATGACGTCGCGCTCTACGACACCCGCGGCTGCTTCTCGCCGCAGCTCGTGCTCACGCCGATCTCCGGGCCGGTCGTCGCCGAGGCCATCGCGGACGCGCTCTGTCGCGCCGGTGAGCGCCTGCCCGTCGGCGAGATCGCGCCCTCCGAGGCGGCCCGCCTGCGCGCGCGCGGCGCCCTCGCGCGGGTGCTCGGCCGCGAGCTCCGCGGTGAGGGCTACAGCGTGCACCTGCTCCCGGCGGACCGCCTTCGCCCAGATGGCCTGCCGCGCAGCGTCGCCCTCGCGCAGGTCGCCGACTTCGCCGCGGCGCAGCAGGTGCTCGCGCCGTGGGTCGGCACCATCTCGACCTTCGGCACCGACGACGCCTCCGCGGCCTTCCCCGCCGATCGCACCGCCGCGCTCGGGCAGATGCAGCGCCCGCCGGTCCTCCGCGTCCACGACGGCCGCGACTGGCTGCGCGCGACCTTGCGGCCGTAGGCGCTACCCGCGCAGCGCCAGGATGTGGTCGATCGCCTGGGCGAAGCCGTGCCCGCCTTCACCTCGGGTGATGAACGCAGGCCAGGCCTTCATGCGCGGCAAGAAGCGCTCGACGTTGGCGACGCCGATGGCGCAGGGGAAGGCGGCGAACATGGGCTCGTCGTTCGCGGAGTCGCCGAAGTAGGCGTAGGCGTCCAGCTGCTGGTCGAGGTCGTCTCCCCAGCGCTCGGCGACCAAGTGGCGGCAGCCGGTGAGCTTGTCGAAGGCGCCGAACCAGCCGTTAACGTGAATGGACGACACCTTGGCCGTCGCGCCCGCCGCCTCGAAGAGCGCGACGATGCGGTCGATGTCCGCGTCCGGGAGGGCGGGCACGTCCTCGCAGAAGTCGATGGCGAGGTCGAGGTCGCGGTAGCTCTGGTCCGAGGCGAGGGCGGTGCCAGGCACCGCGCGCAGGATCTGGGTGGCGAGGAGGTCGAGCTTGGCTCGGTTGGAGCGGCGCTCGTCCACAGATTGCAGGTAACTCCTGCGTAAGCGATGACCGTCGTGGTAGAACCACAGCCCGCCGTTCTCGCCGACGACGCCGTCCACGGGCCACAAGCGCGCGATCTGGTCGACCCAGCCTCCGGGGCGCCCGGTGATCGGAACGACCCGCAACCCAGCCTGCTGCGCGCGGCTCAGCGCGAGGAAGGCCTCGGGGACGAGGCGCCCCTCGTGCGTGAGCGTGTCGTCGATGTCGCAGAAGATCCCCCGCAAGCGCCCCGCGACGTCCGCGTCCAAGCGCTCGAGCGGGGGGATCCTCGACGTCATCGCGCTACTTGACCTGCCAGCTGTCGCGTCCGTGCACGAGGTTCTTGAGGTCGCCCCAGCCCAAGCGCTCGCGCGCCGTGTCCACCTGTTGGGTGAACATGCTGTCGTAGGATGGCTTCTCCGACTGGTAGAGCACGCCGATCGGGGTGGGCTCGGGGTACTCGAGCATGGCGAGCGCCATCGCCTGGTTGGCGTTGGCCGGGTCGTGCACGCACAGGTCCGCCTCGGTGTGCGTGTCGTCGATGTCGACGACCTGCAGGCGGGCGCCCTCCATGATCATGCCGCGCTTCTTGTCCGAGCCGACATACATCGGCTGACCGGCGACGAGCTCGAGCAGGTTGCCGTCGCGGGCCTTCTTCTCGCGAACGGGATCGAAGACGCCGTCGTTGAAGATGACGCAGTTCTGGAAGATCTCGACGAAGGCCGTGCCCTTGTGCTGCTCCGACTGCATGAGGATGCCCTGCAGATGCGGGCCCATGATGTCGACCGAGCGCGCGACGAAGGTGCCGCCGGCGCCGAGCGCGAGGGTGAGGGGGTTGAAGGGGTAGTCGATCGAGCCCATGGGGCTCGTCTTCGTCTTCTTTCCCATCTCTGACGTGGGCGAGTACTGGCCCTTGGTGAGCCCGTAGATGCGGTTGTTGAACAACAGGATGTTGATGTCCATGTTGCGCCGCAGGGTGTGGATGAAGTGGTTGCCGCCGATCGACATGCAGTCGCCGTCGCCGGTGATGACCCACACCGAGAGCTCGGGGCGCGTGGCCTTGAGGCCCGACGCGATCGCCGGCGCGCGGCCGTGGATCGTGTGGAAGCCGTAGGTGCCCATGTAGTAGGGGAACCGCGAGCTGCAGCCGATGCCGCTGATGACCGCGAAGTTCTCCTTCGGGATGTTCATCTTGGCGAAGGCTGTCTGAACCGTGTTGAGGATCGAGTAGTCACCACAGCCGGGGCACCAACGAACCATATGGTCGTTGCCAAAGTCCTTCTTGGTGTAGTTGAGAGTCGCGCTCATGGAATCCTCCAGGCTACTTCGCGGTGGCGGCGAGGGTGGTGCGGGCGTCAATCGCTGCCTTCACCTCGATGGTGGTGAACGGCAGGCCTTGGACCTTGGAGAGGGGCTTGGCGTCGACGAGGTACTCGTGACGCAGCATGCGGACGAGCTGACCGCGGTTCATCTCTGGCACCACGACCTCGTCATAGCGGCGGAGCACGTCGCCGAGGTCGGCGGGCAGCGGGTTGAGCCAGCGCAGGTGAACGTGGGCGACCTGACGGCCCTCGGCCGTGGCCGCGTCGACGGCGGTCTTGACGGCGCCGTAGGTGGAGCCCCAGGTCACGAGGAGCAGGCCGCTGGAAGCCCCCTCGACCACGGTCTCGGGGATGTCCTGCTGAACGCGCATCACCTTCTCTTCGCGAAGCGCGCACATCTTCTCGTGATTCTCGGGGACATAGCAGACGTCGCCCGCCTCGTCCTTCTCCAGGCCGCCGATGCGGTGCTCAAGGCCGGGGGTGCCAGGGACAACCCAGTCGCGAGCGAGGGTGTTGGGGTTGCGCCCGTAGGGGAGGTAGCCCTCGGCCTCGGTCCGATAGGTGATGTTGATGGCGGGCAGGCTGTCCACGTCGGGCAGACGCCAAGGCTCCGCGCCGTTCGCGACGTAGCCGTCGGAGAGGATCATCACCGGCACCATGTACTTGGTGGCGATGCGGACCGCCTCGAAGGCGACCTCGAAGCAGTCGGCGGGCGAGCGGGGCGCGATGATCGCCATGGGCGACTCGCCGTTGCGGCCGAACATCGCCATGTTGAGGTCGGCCTGCTCGGTCTTGGTGGGCAGGCCGGTGGACGGGCCACCGCGCTGCACGTTGACGACGATCAGCGGGAGCTCAGTCATGACCGCGAGGCCGAGGGCCTCACCCTTGAGCGCGAGGCCGGGGCCCGACGTGCCCGTGACGGCGATGGAGCCGCCGTAGGACGCGCCGATCGTGGCGCAGACCGCCGCGATCTCGTCTTCCGCCTGGTAGGTGGTGATGCCGAAGTTCTTGAGCGACGCGAGGTGCTGAAGGATGTCGGTCGCGGGGGTGATGGGGTACGAGCCGTAGAAGAGCGGCTTGCCGGCCTTCACTGCGGCGGCCGCGAGGCCGAGCGCCGTGGCGTGGTTGCCCATGATGTTGCGGTACGAACCCTTCTGCAACGCGGCGGGGGCGACCTCGACGTTCTCGCCAGCGAAGAGCTCGATGGTCTCCGCGAAGGCGTGGCCGGCTTGGACCGCGGCGACGTTCGCCTCTTTGTAGGGGCTCTTGAACTTCTTGTTGATGAAGTCGAGCGTCTGGCTCATGTCGCGCGTGTAGAGCCAGTACATCATGCCGAGGGCGAAGAAGTTCTTGCAGCGCTCGGCGTCCTTGGCGCTCACGCCGTGCGGCGCCACGGCGGCCTTGGTGAGCTGCGCGATCGGCGCCTCGACCAAGCGGAAGTTGTCGAGCGAGCCGTCGGTGCGCGGATCGACGTCGAGGCGGGCCTTCTGCAGGTCGCGGGCGTCGAAGCTGTCCGTGTTGGCGACGATGAGACCACCGGGGCGCAAGTTCGTCAGGTTCGTGACGAGCGCAGCAGGGTTCATCGCGATGAGCACGTCGGCGACGTCGCCGGGCGTATAGATGCTCTTGCTCGCGAAGTGAACTTGGAAACCAGACACACCCTCGCGCGTCCCGGCAGGGGCGCGGATCTCCGCCGGGTAGTCCGGGAAGGTCGCGAGGTCGTTTCCAGCGAGCGCGGTGGTGTTCGTGAACTGCGTACCGATAAGCTGCATGCCGTCGCCGGAATCACCAGCGAAACGGATCACCACCTGATCGACCTTCGTTGCCATGACGTCCCCTCCTCGGGTGGGCATTCGTTTGCGGGCAGGTGTTAACACGCAGCCTCGGGACGCGCCTGACTGCGCGCCACTCCAGATCGGCGTAGCGCGTTTCCATGGGTCCACGGAGGAATTCACGAAGATGCAACCCAGTGCCTTTCGACAATGGGTTCGACGTGCTAGGGTGCGCCGTCTCACGCGCCGGGGAGGGGGTGTTCCCCTGTCCGGCCTCATCCGCGATTCCGCACGGGAGGGCGACTTGCACCGCCTTGGCATCCTTGCCTCGTCCCTGTTCTTCTTCTCGCTGTCAACGGCCGCTCAGGCCGGTTTCGGCGAGAAGACCATGCGTGCTCCGATGCCCGCTCACTCGGTCGACCGCGGCCTCATCCTGCCTCGCGGCTGGTTTGAGGTTGAGCTCGGCGCTTCCCAGAAGACGTCGACGTCGTCGTGGGACTCTTCCGGCCAACGCGTCGCGTGGGACCACAGCAAGTGGCTCTACAAGACGGAGAACCTGAAGATGACGCTGGGCATGGGCCATCGCTCGAACCTTTGGTTCGAGGTGCCCTGGCACCAAGCGCGCCTCGACCACGTCGCGACCGCCGGCGTTGGCGGTGACTCCGACTGGTCGATCAAAGACGCCAGCGTCGGCGACACCCGCTTCGGCTGGACCGTCGTGCTCACGGACGACGAAGAGTCCGGCACCACCGCCGCCTTCGAGTCCTGGTACAAGGGGCCGACGGCCGCCGAGTCGCCGGGCACGTTCATCGGCGGTCCGCTCAACGTGCAGCAGTTCGTCTTCACGACGGGCACCCCCGACATGTACCTTGGCTTCGCGGCCAAGGTCCGTGGCGGCCCCGTCGCCGCCACCGCGCGCGTCGGCTATGTCCGCCGCTTCTCGTCGAACGTGCAGTACCTGATCGAGCTGGACAACACGCAGTTCGCGGGGCGCATTCAGCCCGGCGATCAGCTGCGCTTCGAGCTGAACGGGCAGGCGCAAGCTGGTCCGATCGAGCTTCACGCTTCGGTCGACGGCTTGCTGCGCGGTCAGGTTCGCGTGGGCACCAGCTCGGGCGGCGTCGCGCCGAACCGTCAACTCTACGCGCTCGAAGGCTCGGACGGCGCGCAGATGGACCTCGCGTTCGGCGCGGTCGTGAACGCCAACCGCGCGGTCGACCTCGGCGTCGACATGCGTCTCCCCGTGATGGGCGAAGACCTGATGTTCTTCCCTATTGAAGACCTGCACCCCACCGCCGGCACCACCGTTGGCGCTCATGTGGAGGTTCGCTACTGATGGCCCGCTCGATCACCACCGCAATCGTTGCAAGCCTCGTTGGCGCTGCGCTGCTCGCCCCGTCGACGGCCTCCGCCAAGTGGGTCTTCCCGTACAACCACCCCGATCTCAAGTGGTACACCATCGAGACGGACCACTTCTACGTGCACTACGCCGTGTCGAAGGAGTCCGCCGAAGACGGGAACCCCCACTACATCGACGCCACCTGGGCCGCCCGCAAGATGGCCACGGTCGCCGACGAGATGTGGGACCCGATGTGCTCGGAGTTCAACTACTACCTCAAGGAGAAGGTTCACATCGTGCTCCTCGAGCAGCCGGACGACCTCGAGGGCTTCACGGTCCCCGCGTGGGACTGGATCGAGGTCAGCGCCAACCCGGGCTCCTACTTCTACCGCATGCGCGGCCGCATGGAGTGGTTCTCGGACGTGCTCGTGCACGAGTTCGCCCACGTGGTCTCGCTCAAGCAGAACGCGCCCTTCACCGAGTCCTCCTTCGGAGTGTCGCTCGGCGGCTTGTTCCGCGACGGCATCAACAACCAGCAGGACGGCGCGTCGATCTTCATCGGCGACACCGATCCCACCTTCTGGACTGAGGGCGGCGCCGAGTACTGGTCGGACAACTCGGGCTACAACTGGTGGACGCCCTCGCGCGATCTCACCATCCGCGGCTCGGTCTACGACGAGCGCCTGCTCAGCTGCGATGACTGGCTCAGCCAGCAGCAAGGCAGCGACTGGTCGGACGGCGAGCGCCGCTACCAGCAGGGCTACAGCTTCGCGCTCTACCTGCGCGAGCGCTTCGGCGACGAGACCTACGCGCGCTTCGCGCAAGAGAGCTCGAAGGGCTGGCGGGCCGACTGGACCACCATCCTTGAGGACGTCACCGGCGTCGACATGTGCACGCTGTACGACGGCTGGAACGCGTACATCACCGCCAAGTACGACAAGCTCCGCGAAGACGTCCGCGACCAAGGCGAGACCGTCGGTCAGGAGCTCAAGCGCGCCCCGGGCTCCTGGGAGTACACCGACGCGGAGGGCCGCGACAAGTGGTACGCCGACTGGGACAAGGACCAGAAGCGCTGGGAGAAGGAGGGCTCGATCGCCAAGGCCGGCGGCACCTGGGACGGCTTCGCCAAGGTCTCGGCTGATGGCAAGTGGCTCGGTGAGCAGGCTCGCGGCATGCTCAACATCTCCATGCTGCCCGAGGGCTACTTGCCCGGCATCAACGGAGGCTACGAGGCGCTGCAACGCAATGACGACGTGATGCAGAAGGTGGAGGACTTCTCGGTCCACATCCCCACCGACTTCATGCACGAGTGGGACTTCATCCCCGGCCGTGACGCGGTCGTCATCACCGATCACGAGCAGAGCTTCGAGACCAAGCTGCAAGCCACGTTCCGCATGGAGCGCGACGGCTACAACTGGAACAAGCTCTGGATCGTCGACTTCTCCGAGCCTGTCACCGACAAGCGCAAGCACCGCGGCGGTAAGGAAGAGTACGAGAACCTCCAGTACAAGAACGACGAGCTCGTCAAGCGCGCCACCGAGATCCCGAACACCGAGCGCGGCACCACCCCGATCGTGTCGCCGGACGGCACCAAGGTCGCCTACCTCGAGTACGCGTCGGGCACCCAGAACCTCGTGCTCATCAACCTCGATGGCACCGAGAAGCGCTACCTGACGGACTTCCATGACGGCACCTGGATGCAGGTCCCGGACTGGTCGCCCGACGGCACCAAGATCGTCATCCCGATCTTCCGCAACTACCAGCAGGACCTCTACAGCATCGACGTCGCGACCGGCGAGGCCACGGCCCTCACTCGCGATCGCTGGGAGGAGATGGACCCGCAGTGGACCGAGGACGGCATCGTGTTCTCGGCCGAGCCCACGGGTGTGTTCAACATCTTCAAGCTCGACCCGGCGACGGGCGACGTGACGCAGATGACGAACGTCATTCGCGGCGCCGAGATGCCGTGGATGACGCCCGAAGGCAACCTGCTGTTCACGAACCTCACGGGCCACGGTTGGCGCAACTGGACCGTCGCTGGCGATGAGCTGATGGACAACAGCGTCGATTACTTCGCCACGAAGGACATCGACGCCGAGCAGGTCAAGTCCGAGCTCGCCTACAGCGAGGACCTCTCGCACTGGGCCGACAGCACCAAGCCCTACCACGCCACGGTCAAGCACTGGATCCCGCTCCAGTTCATCCCGGTGTTCAGCCTGGAGAACGACAGCCGCACCAACTTCGGTGTGCAAGGCGGTATGCAGATCTTCGCGTTCGACTACGTCGAATACAACAACATGTTCGTCGACTTCAGCTTGGGCGAGGACGCCACCGTTCGCGGCGCGTGGACCTTCGACCGCTGGGCACCGTCGATCACGCTGTTCGCGCTGCACGGCAACTTCAAGTACGACTACGGCTACTTGCTCGACGGCGACAACAACCTCGACACCACGGGCGACCAGACCGTCTTCGACGGCAAGAACCACCAGTACTTCACCATGGGCATGGCGCAGGTGAACTACAAGTGGAACGACCTCATCGACGTCATGTTGTACGGCACCGGCATCGAGTACGGCTTCAAGGGCACCGCGGACACCAAGTTCCAGCCCTACATGCGCAGCGTCGAGGGCGGCGTCAACGTCACCGCTTCGAACCTGTACCCCGGCTACACGGGCACGTCGCTGGACCTCAGCTACGCGCACGCGTGGACGGACATGGTGTACCGCTCCTACCAAGGGCACGACACCGACGATGGCGAGCTCCTCGACCAGTACCAGTTCAACCGGTACGAGCTCAACTTCACCCGCGAGTTCAACGCGCCGACCTTCGGCATGGACAAGCTGAAGTTCGTCCACGAGGATCGGCACGTCATTCAGGTGAACGCGTCGGCGGGCTACATCGACCGCAACGTGCAGCTCAACGACGAGTTCCGCGCAGGCGGCCAGCACCCGTACTACTACAGCTACCGCGACGCGCGCCCGAGCAACACCTTCTCGGGCTACCCACAGAGCTCGCTCTCGGGCGAGACGATGCTCATCCTCACGGGTGCGTACCGCTTCCCGCTTCGTCAGTACGTCCGCCGTAAGTTCGGCCCGCTGTACATCAACCGCTTCGACATGCAGGTCGGCGGCACCGCAGGCAACCTGTGGAGCCACCAGATCACGCAGGACGCCATTGATGGCGGGCGCACCTACTTCGACAGCTTCGGTCAGCGGGTCGCCCTCGACCCCACGAATGACGTCCGTCGCGAGGTGCCGTTCATGGACGTGGCCTACAAGAACGGGCAGCGCATGCTGTACGACGCGTCGGCCGAGATCCGTATGAACAGCTTGCTCATGCAGGGTGGCTTTGACTCGTTCTTCCGTGTTTCTTACGGGTTCAACGAGATCAAGGGCATCAACGACGTGAACGGCGACGACATCTCTGACACCTCTGACCCCGGCACCGGCAACTCGGTCTCGCAAGAGACCGAGAAGCCAGGGCCCCGCTTCTACCTCGGCATCGGTACCGGCTGGTAGGGGGAGAACTATGCTCCGAATGACCACTTTCTCTGTTCTCCTGGCCTTGGCGGCTGCCTGTGGGCGCCCCAACACCCCGGCCGAGGTGAAGTTCGTCGGCGCGGGCTACATGCCGGACGAGGTCGGACCCAGCCCCACGCCCTACGGTGGTGTCGTCGAGTACGACCACATCGACTTCGGCGGCGCGGGCCTCCCGCTCGCCCTCATGGGCTTGTCGGGGACCGACCCGGCTGGGCCGCAGCTGCTCGACTTCGCGCCGCCGTACGAGGGCGTGTTCGGCTTCTCCTACATCTTCGACGAGAAGCTCAGCGCTGGCGACACCTTCGCCAACGTCGGAGCGGCTCCCCCCGAGATGGAGGACAGCTGCTACGCCTCCTTCGAGCCCTCGGGCCCGATCGGCTCGTTCACGACGGTCGACCTCGGCGACTACCTCGAGTTCGCCACCGGCGATCAGGGCCTCATGGCCTCTGGCGCTGCGGGCCTCCGCATGGAGCGCTCGCCGACGGACTACCCGCCTGACGCGCAGGGCGTGTTCGTTTACTACATCGGCTTCGAGTACTACAAGCCCTTCGAGCTGATGTACAACACGGTCAACCCCGACGACCCCACGAACCCCTTGGCCATGGGCCAGCAGGTTTACCGCCGCAAGAACTACCCCTTCGGCGAGTCGGTCGCGTTCAACTACCCGGGTGGCTTCGCGAGCTACGACCAAGCTGTGGCGTCGATGCCGCACCCGTCGTCCACCGTGGACACCAACCGCATGGACCTGCCGAGCCGGCTCGGTCCGGTCATGATGTCCTGGAAGGGCCCGCGCTTTGACGCTCTCGGAAACGAGATCGCGAACACCACGGGGACTGACGAGGCGATCAACCGCTGCTTCGAGTTCTACGAAGGCCGCGGCGAAGACCCCGCCCGCGCGCTCGCTGATTGCGGCACGCCGGTTCAGCTTCCGTCTGCGCTCGCGACGTACAACAGCTTCGAAGGCCAGATGTACACGGGCCCATGGGAGAGCGACGACGGCGTCACCTTCCAGTGGGACACCACGGACGACGCCGGTCAGCCGCTCAAGGGCGACCAGATCGTGCTCTCGGTGCGCTGGATGGCCCCGGTCGATCGCAACGACCCGAACTACGCGCGTCGCGTCACTTCGGGCACGTCGAACGCGGCCGCTACCTGCGACACCGACACCTCCTTCGAGTTCGACGCCCAAGCCTACACCGTCGACGGCACGCCCGATGGCGAGTTTGTCCCGGCGCTTCAGGGCGACCCCTTCTCGCAGCTGGCGAACGTCACCTGCTTGCTCAAGAACGACGGCGAGTTCACGCTCACCCAGGATCACGTCGCTCGAGCGCTCGAACACGTCGCGCTGTCGCCGGATGGTGCAGGTGGCGTCGTCTTCTTCTTCTCCCGTGGCAACGAAGCGGACGCCAACAACGTTCCGCCGGTCAAGGACCAGTTCGGGCAGAAGCACGTGATCGATCCCGTCAAGATGACCGCGCGGTCGATCCGCATCGGTCGATTCCACTGGAACAACGACTCGGCTACCGTTGGGGAGGGCCTGTGATGACCTTCAGCATGCGTGGGCTGGGCCTCGTGCCCGTGCTGGCACTCATGGCCAGCTGCTCCGACCTCTCCTTTGAGGATTACTACCCCGCTGATGGCGCTGCGCCGCAGATCAGCTCGATCTCGCCCGAGTCCGAGAGCGGCAACGCTGGTGGTCAGACCGTGACCATCACCGGCTCCGGCTTTGGCGACACCCAGCAGCTCCTGCTCATCGCCAACCACAACGTCGAGATCGTGTCCTGGTCGGACACCGAGATCGTCGCTGTGGCGCCTCGCGGCCCCATCACGGGCGGCAAGGTGAGCGTGCTCGTCGCGAACGACGCGGGCTTTGATGCCTTTGGCGACTCTGACGACGAGCAGGGCTACACCTACGACCTCGGCCTGCTGACCGATGTCGGCGTGTACGACGGTGAGAGCGGCTACGTCCTCGTCCAGAACTACTGGAACTCGTGCTACGGCGGTCGCTCGCCCGACTCCATCCCCAACGTGGGCTGCGAGCAGGTCGCGTACATCGGCGAGAGCGGCTTGGACGGCCAGGCGGAGTTCTACCGCTTCGCGTACCCCCGTGTCCACACGGCCAACCTCGGCTTTGTGACGGGCACCGACGCCGCACCTGAGTGGACGCTCGTCGGCGGCGCCGGCTTCCCGTTCCCCTCGGGCATTCAGGACCTGCGCGAACGCGTTGGCGCCTTCACCCTCGTCAACGACGTGTGGGCGGGCGACACGCAGTGCGTGATCAACGGGGCGAACGGCCCCGAGGTAGACCCGAGCTGTGGCTCGGGCAGCGCGGCGTACGACCTCGGTCGCATGCAGTTCTGCGAGGGCGAGGACCCGGACGTGGGTGCGAACTACACCTACCGCGCCGACTACCCTGCGCTCCACGACTTCTTCCAGAGCGAAGCCGCGATGACTGGCTCCACGGTGCACTTCGAGGCGTCGGACTCGCGCCTCGACGGCGTCGAGCTCGTCATCCCGCCGCCCATGAAGGTCGTCGGCACCGCTGGTGTCGAAGACAATATGTGGCTCGTCACGGGCAACCTCGCGGCTTGTCCCGACACCTCCGGTGACGGCGAGGCCGCCCTCGACGAGGCCGGCGTCGTGCTGAACTGGGAGCCCATCCCCGCGGACGCGGAGCTTGGCGGTCAGTGCGTGGGCGGCGGGTGCGTCGTCACCTCGTCGTCTTATGTCCAGGTCAGCCTGTCCCGCCTCAACATGGGGTGGTTCGGCGGCGAGGGCGCGGGCCTCCGTGCTTCCGTCATCGTGTCGGACGAGGCCGGAGCGCTTGAGATCCCGAACTCGATCCTCTACAGCTTCCCCTCGCCGAACACGGCGTGGAGCTCGTCGAGCACCATCACCCAGACCGGTCGCTTGGGCACCATTGACTCCGACGCGAGCTACCTCGTGATGGAGTTCATGCGGGTCACGGACTACCGCATCCAGAACACCGAGACCGGCAAGGTCACTGTCTTCTCCTACGTCACGGGTGACCTCACCTTCCCGGCGTGGAAGAACCCCCTCGAGGCCGCGGACGACTGTCACGACTGCCTCGACGGCGACGGCGACGGCTGGGTTGACGCGGCGGACCCCGACTGTGACACGGCGGCGGGCGGCGATGGTCTCACCGAGGGCTTCGTCACCACGGCCTACACCTGCAACGACGGCATCGACAACGACGGCGACGGCCTGACCGACGCGGACGACGTCGAGCAGTGCTCCAAGGGCACTGACGGTGAGACGAACTGCGGCGACGGCATCGACAACGATGGCGACGGCTGGATCGACGGCGCGGACGGCGAGTGCGCGGGCGGCGACGCCTTCGCCTCTGAGGGCGGCCTCGACGACCCGTCGTGGCTCTGCTCCGACGGCCTCGACAACGACGACGACGGCTGGATCGACTCGAAGGACCCGGGTTGCCTCGACGGCGCCGGCACGAGCGAGGCCGGCCTCAGCGGCTCGGAGTGCAACGACGGCCTCGACAACGATGGCAACGGCGACATCGACGCTGCCGACCCGTACTGCAACCAGATTGGCGGTGGCTCGAACTCCGAAGAGCCCACGCGGATCAGCCAGTGCAACGACGCGGGCTTGGTCGACAACGACAATGACGGCTTCGTCAACGCCAACGACCCCGACTGCGAGTACGCGCCTCACACGCGTGAGACGGTGAAGTTCCAGGACCCCACCGACGCCTCCAAGCCCTGGTACGGCTTCGTCGCGCAGTGCTACGACGGTCTCGACAACGACGGCGACGGCACGACCGACGCGGCGGACCCGAGCTGCTGGAACCCAATCGACCTGCACGGCTACGGCACGTTCTTGGCCGACGGCTTCCTCAACGACGAGGGCGCGTCTTTTGGCACCGGCTGCACCGACGGCGCTGACGACGATGGCGACGGCTGGACCGACGGCCGCGACCCCGACTGCGTGCGCGGAGACGCCAACAAGCAGGTCGAGACGGGCTTTGGCACCACGCAGTGCAACGACGGCATCGACAACAACGGTGACGGCAAGATCGACAGCGCGAGCTCATACTGCGCGTCCGCGCTCGGCAACTTCGAAGGGCCCTAGGCCTCTCGGCGTCGCGTAGACAAGCAGAAGCCCCGGCCACTCGGCCGGGGCTTCTTTCGTTTGGGGGCTGGGTGCTTGAGAGCCGCAGGGCCCCGCGGTGCCGAGGCGCGGGCGGCTACAGGCGGCGCGGTGACGCTAGGCGGGGCCTACAGGGCGCTAGACGCGCGTCCCAGGCGCCCGGGAAAGATTCTCGCCCTCGGAAGATCGTGGACCAAAGCGAATGGATCGTCGATCACGCGATTGAGATCGAAGAACGAATCAAAATCGGGTGGACGGGGAACGGTGAGCGGTTAAAAGGGTGGGGCGCTGAACGACGGAATCCAAACGGACGCCGCCGCGAAGCACCACGGTCTTTGAAACACGAACAGCAGCGATGGAATCGTCTCATCGGTTCTATGTAGGTCCACTCGAAAGAGCGGGTTTGCATGGAAAACCAAAAAAATAGAGCAAAGATTAAACTGGAGAGTTTGATCCTGGCTCAGAGCGAACGCTAGCGGCGGGCTTAACACATGCAAGTCGAACGGGGCCTTCGGGTCTAGTGGCGAACGGGTGAGTAACACGTAGGT
>Ga0210044_10000334_pt1 | contig 71211 bp, 59 predicted proteins | sample CryGey13umfilter_2_FD_183959 | JGI IMG/M metagenome (GOLD analysis project Ga0210044, IMG submission 183959) | Groundwater microbial communities from aquifer in Utah, USA - Crystal Geyser 4/9/14 3 um filter (SPAdes) (version 2) | ecosystem: Environmental > Aquatic > Deep subsurface >... | reverse complement strand
CATAAACATCAGGAAATGGATTTTGGGGATGAACACCAAACGGTTTTGTTGTATCTATACCTGTAGGTAAAGTTGAAAATCCATTATCTCTATAAAATTTACCTGTAGGTTGCCCGATAAGACCCGCATAAGTTTGACCTGCCAAAGTAAATAATGTAGTTAAATCTTTACAAGCTGCTGAATCTGCAATTCTTATTTTGTTATTAGGTAAAAAAGGACTAAACTGAAATCCAGTTTTACTATCAAAAATTATTCCTGATGAAGGTAAGCCTGATCCTTGCTGACCAGCTGCAATAGCACCCCAAGGTGTTTTTAAAGCTAATAATGGCCCAACTGTGGTGAAAAATGGAATAGAAGATACATCAGGTATATTACCTACAATTAGGCCCCTTGTTTCTACTTGTAGGCTATCCAGCATTGCTTTGTAAAGAGAAGAGAATACAGCAGTTTCTGTAGGCGTAGTCTTAGGAGGATCAGCAAGACCAACATTAGTACCACTAGTACCACCACTCGTAGCATAGCCTAAAACATCATTGTTGCCTATCCAAGCAGTCATAAAAGTAGCTTGCAGATTTCTTGCTTGTTTTATTACACTATTACCTAATTGTTGGTCTCTGAGAACCAAAGCAAAAAATGGATTCTGTCTGGAATTACTTTTAGTAGCAAAGTCCTCTACATCAGCCATATCAAATAATATTGCACCAGGTATTCCTAAATTATTATATGGTCTGGTTAGAGCAATATTTAAATTAGATGCAGGACTTGTTGGATCAACTTGTCCATCAGAAACAATGGTTGGGGCAAGATTTACTAATCTTAATCTTCCACCAATACCCGGGTCTTTAATTAATGGCTGTTCGAAAGTAGCATTTGCAGAATTTTTAGCAACTGATAGATTTGCTACTTGTCTGGCTATCTGGCTTGGAAAACTCCAGACCTGATCTCTCTGAGAAAGAGCATTTGATTGAAAACCGGCAGTTAAGCTATTTCCAATTGAAACATACATTGTAAAATTAGCAGTACCGGTATTTGCCGGAGCAGTAGGAGGCACAACAACAGTATCGTCATCAGAACAACCTGAAACAAATATGAAGCACACTCCTAATGTTAAAGCTAAATACTTAAGTTTATTATAATATATTTTCATATTAATTCCTTTTATTTATTTATGTTAGAATGAAACAGTAAATGAACCTATTAACTGTCTGCCAACAATTGAGCCGCCAAAAATTTGAAAAGCTTGTTTGTCGAATAGATTAGTAACTGAAACACCTAAACGGAAATTCTGATTTATTTCATATCCGGCTGATAAATTTAGTAATGTATATGCTGGTATATGTCCAACAAATACACCTGCTGCCCAATCATAAGCCTGAACAGATCTACCTGAAAGAGAAGCTTCAAAACCAACTATTTGATTTCTATAAGTTAAGGAATAACCAAATTTATGTTTAGGATTATTTGGTAGCAAAAGATCTCCTGTTTGTTGAGCATTTATTTCATAATCAAAATAAGACCAATTTGCTGATAATAGGAAAAAATCATTAATATAATATTCAAATCCTAGCTCTAATCCTCTTTCATCAACTTGACCTTTATTTGTATAAGAAAGTACTAAAGCTGTTTCACCGTTTGGTAATACTGTTAAACCTGGTAAAGCCGGAATACCGTTAGCTGGAGAACCATGTAAAATTAAGTCGGATAATCCTGCAGGAGCTCCTCCAAATGGGAAAGCAGGATTTACTCCTTGCAATAGATCTGTAATAAAATCATAAACTTTATTTGAATAAGCATCAATGTTAACAAATAGTTTATTATTTAAGAACACACCTTTATATCCAAATTCAATACCTTCAATTCTTTCAGGTACTAAATCTGTGTTGCCCATAGCATAAATAAAAGTTAAACCTGTTGGATTAATTCCTAATGCTCTTAAATCAGCAGTACCTGCTAATACTCTTAGGAAATACTCTGAAGTACTTGGCAATAAGAAAGCTTTGTTATATGAAAATCTAAAAGATTGTCCTTGAGCAAACTTCCATACTACTGCTGCTCTCGGAGAAAATCTTGATTTTTCATAACTTGTTCTATCAACACGGCCGGTAGCTACAAATTTTATTTCTTTTACCGGATTGAATTCTAATTGTAAATAACCACCGGTAATTGTATAATCTTTTGTTCCTAACATAGCAGTGTTATCCATATCAACACTAATAATTTTTTGTGAACCGCCAAGGATAAATCTAAATTGATCATCCATAAATGAACTGTTATATTGTCCTTCAATTTGATACATTGTTGTATTTTCAATTAATCTTCCGCCTGAAGCTAAAGATGTAATTTGTGTTGGAGTTGTTCTCTTTTGCACCCATGCAGAAACATCTATATGTTTTGATGCAAAATGCAATCTACCCCAAGGTCTGTTACCTTCTAATATATTTAAACGGCCAATACCTGAAACTACAACATCATTTTTAACATTAGTTAAACCACCTTCTGCAGTAATAACAGATCCATTAGCAAAATCATAATCTAATCTGGCTGATCCATAAGTATAAACCAGATTATCCGGATTAATGTTTACTTTTTCTAATGATAAACCAGCATATGGTACACTTGTAGTTCTATTTTGATCCCAGTTTTTACTTTGCATTCTTCCTAAATTTAATTTGTAGCTCCAACCTTGTCCCAATAATCCAGCTTGACGAGCATCAACTCTAAACATACTTAATTCACCACCAGATAATTTAAACTTTGTTCCTAAAGCTTGTTTAGGCGTAAGTGATGACATATTGATAACACCGTTGAATGCATTAGTTCCGTATAGAGCAGATCCAGGACCTCTTACAAATTCTAAATTTCCTAAATCTTCTAATGGAACTGAAATATCAGCCCATTCTTGTTGGCCTAAAAATGCTGCACCTAAATCTCTACCATCCAGAAGTACTAATACTCTTCTGGTTACTGAACTGTTAAACCCTCGAGTGTTAAGATTAAAATCATTAACACCGCTTTGAACTAGATCAATTCCGGGTTTTGATTCTAAAAGTTTTGGTACACCTCCTGCATTAGAATTTAATCTAATGTCTTCCATTCCGATAACAGTAATTGCGGCAGGTGCTTCAGTAATTTTTTCTACTCTTCGTGAAGCTCCGTAAACCGTTACATTTCCTAATTCCAATGCTTTAGCACTTAAATCTGCATTAACAACTACTGATTGATTATAAGCAACATCTACAGATTTATTCATTGTTTCATATCCTATTAAGGAAAAAGCAATGTTATATGTACCTGTCGGAACATTAGTAATTATGTAGTTTCCGTCTAGATCGGAAGCTGCTCCCATTACAGTACCGCTAACAACAACATTAACTCTTATTAATGCCTCTCCAGTGTTAGCGTCTGAAATATGTCCTGTTATTGTTCCACTTCCCTGTGCCAAAATTTGGCTGGATAGAAATATCATTACCATAAATGAAGCAAGGAGAAGTTTAGCAAAAACAATAAACCGGTTTCTGAGATTGTAAAGTAACCTCATAGAAGTTCCTCCTAATTTTGATTAATTTATTGAGTGCGACTACTATATTAAATAATGCAAATTTTAGAAGCAATACCTAGTAATATTTATTTTCAATCTTTTTTTTTAGATTAATTTCAAGCTGTTTATATTAAGTGCAATTTTGATTTGTAAATGCACTAAATTATTGACAGCAATTTGGTGCCCTTTTCTACAGTACCGTTTTTATTAACAAATATTCCTTGGACAGTTCCGTTATAATTTGATTTTATAGAATTCTCCATTTTCATAGCTCCTAAAATTAATAATGTATTTCCCTTTTTAATAACATCACCTACATTAACTTTAATATCCAAAACTATTCCCGGCATGGGCGCATATATAATATTGCATTCATTTTTGTTTTTTTCTTTTGTTACTAATTGTTCAGCTTTTTCTTTAAGTGGAGATTTTGAAATGGTGATTATCTCAGTACCTCCAATATTTAACTCTAATGTTTCAGAATTAATCTTTGAATAATAGATTTTAAAAAATTTATTATTAACTTTTAATAAGTATGTTGAGTTTTGTAAATGGATTAGTTCATAATTGTATTTTTTACTATCAATCGAAATTTTATCACTTCCATTGATAGTAATGTTTTTTTTAATTTCTTCTATTTTAACACTTACACTATTCATTATTTAATTGTTCTGTCCAAGTATTAGAAGTTTGTTTATTATCATTATTACTATTTTTCATTAAATCTTTTTTACTATACATTAATGCAGAGAAAATATAAGCTGCTGTTTTATCTGAAATATCTTTTTTATCATTTACATTTTTATATGAATTAACTTTTTCTCTTTCAATAAAGTTAATATCAAATTTTCCATCAATAAATTTTTTATTAAGCATTAATGCTTTTAAGAAATTTATATTATGTGTAATTCCTGTTATCTCAAATTCACTTAATGCTCGTATCATTCTCTTAATTACAGAATTTCTGTCTTTATCCCAGCAAGTAAGTTTCGCCAGCATAGGATCATAATACATAGAAATTCCTGAACCCATTTCAAATCCGGTGTCTACTCTTACCCCAATACCATTAGGGATATTGTAATTTGCTAGCTTGCCCGTTGATGGTAAAAAATTATTATCCGGATCTTCTGCATAAATTCTGCATTCTAAAGCATGTCCATTAATTTTAATATCATTTTGACCAAAATTTAATTTTTCACCTGCTGCAATATTAATTTGCTGTCTTACAAGATCAATTCCGGTAATAAATTCTGTTACCGGATGTTCGACTTGAATTCTTGTATTCATTTCAAGAAAATAAAAATTTTTATTTTTATCCATAAGAAATTCAACTGTACCAGCATTTTGATATTTACTTGCTTTGGCTGCATTGAGTGCGGCAGTAGTTATTTTACGGCGAGTTATTTCATCAACAAATGAAGATGGAGATTCTTCAATTATTTTCTGATGTCTTCTTTGAATTGAACATTCTCTTTCAAACAAATGGACATAGTTACCAAAATTATCACCCAAAATTTGTACTTCAATATGTCTTGGATTTTCTATAAATTTTTCCAAATATACTTTATCAGAACCAAAAGCATTTTTTGCTTCTCTCTTTGTAGAGTTTAAAAGTTCTTCAAAATCATTTTTATTGTGAACTACTCTCATTCCCTTTCCACCACCGCCGGATACAGCTTTTAATAAAACAGGATATCCTATTTTTTCGGCTATCTTTAATCCTTCAGATAATGATTTAATAGGTGCAAGAGATCCGGGAACAATTGGAACATTGTTTTTTTGCATCAATTCCCTAGCACTAGTTTTGTTTCCCATTAATGCAACAGATTTTGATGATGGTCCTATAAAAGTAATTCCAAGCTCTTCAATTTTTTTAATAAAGGAACAATTTTCTGAAAAATATCCGTAACCTGGATGAATTGCATCAACTCCTTTTTTTTTGGCAAGTTTTAAAATATTTTCGGCATTTAGATAAGACTCAGTGGATTTTGCACCTCCAATAAAATATGATTCATCAGAGAGGCGTGCGTGAAGAGAAGTTTTATCTGCTTCAGAATATATTGAAACAGATTTAATATCTAATTCTTTACAGGCTCGAATTATTCGAACTGCAATTTCTCCCCTATTTGCAATTAATATTTTCTTAAACAAAGTTTCCCTAATTTAATTCAGCAATCGTTATTCCTTCACCGCCTATTTCAATTGGTGCAGGGTAAAACGATTTTACATTATCAGATTTACTTAATATTTCACTTACTAATTTTCTAAGAACACCAGTTCCTTTACCATGCAATATTTCTACCTTTTGTTGACCTGAAAAATAAGCTTCATCCATAAACTTTACAATACTATACTCAGCTTCATCCGGTCTTTTACCTCTAATATCAAGTCTCACTTTAATTTCAGAAACAGAGTAATGGTATGAACTTCTTTCAGACTTTTGATTTACAATATCTGATTTAACTATTGAATTTATAGATATATTTATTTTTAAACCACCTGCTAAAATAGTTACTATTTTTTTTGAATTATTAATTCCTATAATTTCCCCAACAGTATTTGAATCTTTAATTTTTACATGATTTCCAATTTCAAAATTAGAATTATCTGTCGAAGTTTCTTTAATTTCTGTTATTAATTTAACAGATTCTTTAAATTTCTTAATTGTTGATTTTGATTCTTTAATTACTTTTTTATCTGCCTTAGTTTCTTTTAGTTTTCTAACTACATTTTCAATTTCCTTGTTCATTTTATCTAAATAAATGTCAGCTTCTTCTTTAGCTTTTTTGATAATCTCATTTTTTTCATATTTCAATTTGTTTATATTATCTTCATACAAATTAGAGAGACTTTTTAGTCTTGCATTTTCTATTTCCAAGTTTTTTAACTTCTCACTTAATTTAGAATTCTTCTTTTCTATCTCAATAAGAAATTTTTCAACTTTATGTTTATCAGGATCAAGATTATCCTTTGCCAAGCTAAAAAAGTCTTTATCAAAGCCCAATCTTTCAGCAATTTCAAAAGCATAGCTAGAGCCTGGCAGCCCTTGCTTCAAAATATATGTCGGTTTTAGATTTTCTTGGTCAAACTGCATAGATGCATTTTGAATACCTTTAACAGAATCAGCTAATAATTTTAAATTGCCATGGTGTGTTGTTGCTAAAACAACAGAATTCATCCTTACAAAAGTTAACAATATAGCCGCAGCAAGTGCGGAACCTTCATTTGGGTCTGTACCAGTTCCAATTTCATCCAGTAAAATTAATGATTCATTATCAGCTTGTTTTATTATATTATTAATATTTTTTAAATGCGAACTAAAAGTAGAAAGGTCATCTTCAATAGATTGTTCATCTCCTATATCTGCATAAATATTTTTAAAAATCCAAAAATTAGAATCCGGCCCACAAGGTATATGCAAGCCTGATTGAACCATCAGCGCTAGTAGCCCCAATGTTTTTAGTACAACAGTTTTGCCACCTGCGTTTGGACCTGTAATAATTATTGTCCTTTCATTATTAATTTTGAGATTTAAATGAACAGTATTTGAAAAACCCAACCTTTGCACAAGTAATGGATGCTGAGCATCAATTACAGAAAATTCTTTATCTTTTATAATTGATGGGAAACTCCCTTTAATTTCAAAAGAGTATTTTGCTCGAGCAAAAATAGAATCTAAATAAGAGATGATGTCTAAATTTTGTTTTAACTCAGTTTTTACTTCACCAATCTTTTTAGTTAGTAATTTTAAAATTCTTTCTATTTCTCTGCGTTCTGAAAATTTAAGTGTAATAATGTCATTGTTTAATTCTAATGTTTCACTGGGTTCAATATAAACAGTTTGTCCTGTTGCCGATTCTGAATGAATAAATCCTTTAATATGCCTTTTATGTTCAGCTTTAACCGGTAGTACAATTCTCCCATCTCTTAAAGTAACATAGTCATCCTGAACAATATCATTTTTTTCTAATTTTTTTATAATCCTTTGGACAGATTTTCTTAAATCATATTCTTTTTCTTTAATCTGAGTTCTTATGTTTTTTAGCTCTATACTTGCTAAATCTTTAACTTCTCCTCTGTCATTTAATATTTTTGTTATATGTGACTCAAAAAGTTTATCAATAAATAATATTTTACTTTTGTCATATAATCCTGGTGCTATTTCTGAATAATTTTTTATATAGATAAATATTGCTCTTGAGGTTTCAAATAATTTTAATATTTGTAAGATTTTTTTTTCTGTTAATATCGACCCTTCAATTGAACTTCTTGAAATAATTTCATTCAAGTCAGGTAAATATTCAATAGGCAGGTTGTTATCTTCTATTAAGACTCTTTTTGCTTCTGTTACTAAGTTTCCTTCTGATAAAACAATAGGTTTTAAAGTTTGTGGATATAATTTTAAAATATATTTTTTGCCATTATCTGTTGAGCAATATTTTTCAATTATGGAAAGGACTTTATCAAATTCTAATTTTTTTAGAAGTGTGGTCTCCATTTTTATAAGGGGTTGTCCTCTTTTGAGTAGTTATCAAAAAATTTTTTAGGCTCAGGAGTGTAATCATTTAGTAAGTTTACAGTTTCCGGTAATACATTGTAAATTGTTTTATAAAATACTGAGCCTTTTGTAGTGGAATCTTGTGGAAGACCAAACATACTTAGTATAAAAAAGACAGCACTTAAAAAAAACAATAATTGAGCAGAACCAATAACTGCCCCTAATAACTGATTAATTAAATTATTTACTTTGTCAAATGGATGGACAACTCTTTTAATAAGAGAGAAGACAGTTATTATAGTAAAGAAAATTAGTAATGCAGAAATTATTTTAGCAAAATAATTTTCAATATTTGTCATTCTGGCTAATATGTTGCCAAAAGATTCCGCATATTTTGCTGATAAATAAATTGCAAGAGCCAGTCCCACTATTCCTATAATCTTTCTTACAATTCCATCCTTATATCCTAGAGCAAATCCAATTAGAAATACGGCAAATATTATGATGTCTAAAATATTCACTATTTCCCCAAAAATTCAGTTACTAGTTCTTTAACAACTTTCCCATCAGCTTTACCTTTTAATTCTTTCATAGCAGCAGGCATTAATTTAGGGAAATCTTCTTTAGTCTTAGCATTTAATTTCATTGCTAATTCACTTATTGCTTTTTTTATTTCATCATTAGAAAGTTGTTTAGGTAAATATGTAAGTAGAATACTTAATTCGTATTCTTCTTTTTTAGCTAATTCATCTCTCCCGGCATTTCTAAATTGTTCAATAGAATCTTTTCTTTTTTTAGATGCAGTTGATAATAATTTTATTTCTTCTTCTTTGTTAAGGTCTTTACCTGATCCACTTTTTTCAAATTCTATTATTAACGCTCTTATTGATCTGATAGTTTGGAGTTTTAACTTATCACCATCTTTCATTGCTAATTTTAGGTCTTCATCAATTTTATCTTTTAGTGTCATTGTATATCCTATAATTAAAAAAGGCAGGAAAGTTTTAACAATCCTGCCTTCTAAAAATAAATAAAAAAGTTGTTAAGTTAAATTTTTAGTGTAGTAGAGTAATTTAGTCTTAAACAATAAGCTTTTCTAAGTTGTTGCTGAATGTCAGTAACTAATCCCATATCAGCATTTGTATCTACACGCAAAGAAACAATCACATTTGGTAATTCTTGTCTTTTACCATACATAATTGGCTCAACATCATCCAATTTAACAAGGTTATCGTTAATTTGGATTCTAGAATCATCACCAACCCAGATATAAGATATTAATCTTTTGTTTTCTATTTTCTCTATAGCTTTTGCTTCGGGTAACTTAAATTTTACTAAAACATCTACTTCTCTTAAAGTTGTAGTAACCATAAAGAATAGAAGAAGCATAAAAACAATATCAGGCATAGATGCTGTTGGTATTTCTTGTTTTGTGTTAGCTCTTCTTTTTTCAAATGTCATTTTATTATCCTTTGTAAAATTATTTTTTCACCGCTTCAGGTTCCGCTAATGAAATAATAATTGGAATTTTTTCTTGCACATCTTTTTGTTGTGTTTCTACAAGGTCATTATATTTCTTCCCAAAATTTGAATTCGAATAATCATCTCTTACTTCAAAATAAGCTTGCTTAATCTGATCTAAAGATTGAATATAAATATCATATTTTGTTTTTCTATCTGTTTTAACAGAAACAATAAGTTTCTTATTTGAAGGGAGTTCAATTTTAGAAATAATTCTAGCTTTCAAATTATCTTTTATCTGAAATACTGAAATTACTTTGCCATCTAAAAGGACATCACCATTTTCATTTATTAAAATTGCAGCCATTCTGCTTTTCGGTACTTCAACATTTTTAACATCTTCAACAAATTCTGGTAATGTTAAGCCAATACCGGTATCAACATCAATAACAGTCGCAACTAAGAAAAATAATAAAAGTAGAAACGCAATATCAGCCATAGAACTAGTAGGTATGGCTGCTTCTGCTATTTTTTTCTTTTTAATCATTGCTGTTTTTCACCTAAAAATAAATTATTGAGATAATATTTAGGTCCAAATTATTTTTGCTTGTATTCATATAAAGCATCAATTAATTGTACTGAACTTTCTTCCATCTCACCAACTAATTTGTCAATTTTTGATATAAAGAAGTTGTAGAATACTTGAAGAATCATAGCAACAACAAGACCAAATAATGTAGTTAAAAGTGCAACGGAAATACCGTCGGCAACAATTGCCGGAGATATCTGGGCTGCTTCTTTTATAGAGTCAAATGCTGTTATCATACCTTGTACTGTTCCTGTAAAACCAAGCATTGGAGCAATTGTAATACAAGTTGATATCCAAATCATACCTTTTTCAAGAAATCCCATTTCAATACCGCCATAAGCCATAATTGCTTTTTCAGCAGCTTCTAAACCTTCATCTGCTCTTAATAAACCTGCATGAAAAACTGATGCTACAGGGCCTCTTGTACTAGCACAATAATCTCTAGCTTCTTCAACTCCACCTTCTTTTAAAGCAGTAGTAACCTTAATAAGGAAATCTTTTGTATTAACTTTTGCTCTTGATAGAGTCCAAAATCTTTCAAAGCAAAATGAAAGACCTAAGATTAAACTTGCTAAAATAGGATGCATAAAAAGTCCGCCAGCTTCGTATTTTGCAGCTAACCAATTTAAAACACCTGAATCATTTGTAGCTTGTGCTATAATGTGTGTTACTGATGATATCATTCCTAGTATATCCATTTAGAATAACCTCCAAAAAATTAATTTAATGTTCGTTAAGGAGTAAATAAATCCATAATTATAAAAAATAATGCTGTTAGAATAATTAAATATGAAAACAAAGTCAATATAGGGAAAAATCATTTTTTTTAAAATTATTTAAGAAAAATTAGATAATTTTATTTGTGTATCATTTATACCAATTTAACAATCTGATTTCAATATTTTTATCAACACTAACCAGAGTCTTAAATTTTTCTAAATCACCTAATCCATTTTTACCTCTGTAATGATATGGATATACAACTTTGGGCTTAAAATCTAATACTGCAGATGCTGCTTGTTCAACTGTCATTGTGTAGGGTAAATTCATACAAACAAAAGCATAATCAATATTTTTAAGTTCTCTCATTTCTTTTATATCTTCTGTATCCCCAGAGATGTAAATTCTCCTATTATTAATTGTAACAACATACCCATTTCCTCTTCCCTTTTCATGAAATTTTAATCTTTCTTCCGTAAGATTATACATTGGTATAGCATCAATTGTAACATCATTTATTTTAATGTTTGAACCATTATTTAGAATGATTCCATATCCTAATTGATCAAAAACAACTTTAGGCGCTATTATTTTTGGACTATCAATTTTAAAGGAATTAATTACATCAGAATTAAAATGATCTCTATGTATATCAGTTACTAAAATTATATTTGGCTTTGTATAATTTTTGTATAGTGAAGTATCTTGCACAGGGTCTACATATATCGAAAGTGAATCATATTCTATTATAAAAGATGCGTGATTAATAGCTATAAAATTAATTTGTGGTGGATTATAAATTTGTGAATATTCAACTGCAGTTAAGCAAAAAACAAATAAAATAATTTTTAATGATTTCATATTATTTCCAGTTAATTTTTTAAGAAAAATTAGGCAAAAGAGTTTTCTTCACCTAACTCATTAATAAATACACAAGATGTTTTTTAATATTAGTCGTATTTCTTACAAATGCAAGTTCAGATGAATCTGAAAATCCCGGAATATTAATATCTGCAAGTGGATCTGTTTTTAATGCTTCTTTAAATAATCCGGTTAAAATAAACCCAGATTTTCCATTGGAAAATCTGCCCTTTTGAGCAGACAATTTGTAAGTAAATAAAGATCATATACTTAGTTATATAAAAATCTCGGAATTCGTTATTTGAGTAATATGTTTTTCTTACAAATTGTCGGGGTTAAGAAAATAAAGTCTCTATTTCGTTAAAGAGTTATCATTTTATTTGAATTCAATTCAGGAAACAAAGATGTCATCTTTTCACTGTTCACTTTTTGCATAAGATGAGCAATTAATTAACTTACATTACGCAATATGATTTGTGAATTGCCACGACTTTTAAGTCGTGGCAAGAAAACACTACGAAAACCGGGCTTTAGCCCAAATTGTTTTGTTTTTTTTGACTAAAGTCCAGAATTTTGAGGTCTTTTTAATCCACGCCCTAAAGGGCGTGGCAAGTCAAAAACAGATTTTGCGTAACATCAGTTAATTAAGTACAAATTTTCCCAATATAGGAAAATGATCACTATAACCACCTAAATAATTTTGACCGCCATAAGTAGGGTATGGTGAACCTTTATAATTACCACTATCTTGAATTATCTTTTTTAGTTTGAATATCTGAAACGATCCTAATAAGTAAGTTATACTACCACCTGAAAGTAGGTTTTCAGAAATTAAAAACTGATCTAACATATTCCAATCTTTTCTTAAATTATAAGTCCCATGACCTTTAATTGCCAAATCATATGCCAAATTAAATAAAAATACATTTGTAGAATCTTTATACATCATTAAGAAAGATGAAACAGGTTTTGCATTTAAAACTTGAATAAATGATTTATCAATAGGTGTATCATTAAAATCTCCCATTACTAATATATTCAAATCATTATTTATTTTTAATAATTCTTGAATTGAATTTTTTAATATTTGAGCAGCTGCAAATCTATTTTTTTCAGATTTTTCCTTTCCTCCCCTTCTTGATGGCCAATGATTTACAAATACATAAATGCTGTCATTATTTTTAGATTTTAATAACACTTCTAAAATATCTCTTGTTGGATAATGAGTGGGCAGCTCAACGGAAATTGCTTTTACGGATAATAGACTAAAAATATCTTTGTTAAAAATTAATCCGTTATCAATCCCCCTTTTATCAGGTGATTCTTTATAAGCAACACCATAATTTTTTTTAGTTAAAAATTTACTTAACATCATATCTACCAATGTTTGATGTTCAACTTCGCACATTCCCAAAATATCCGGACTGCCATTACTACTCATCATTTTAATAACTTGTGACATATTTTTAAGTTTATGAAGTAATCTCTTTTCTGTCCATTTTTTTAACCCATCCGGAGTAAACTCTTTATCATTTTTATCAGGATCGTCTACTGTATCAAACAAATTTTCCATGTTCCAAAAAGCAAATGTTAGTGTATCAATTTTAACATTTTGAGGAAAGATTTCTCCGACAAAAAGTAATATCAGCAAAATTGTTAAAACTTTAGTTTTCATTATTAAGTTATATCTCCAATCTTGTTACAACACCATGCAGTTTATTATAAGGCAATGTATAAAAATTTACAAACGATGGTGAAATTTTCTTTAAGAAAGCAAAAAATTTAAGGATAGGATTCTTTGTAGAGATTTCATCAACTCCATAATAGATAACTTTTTCTTTGATGTTATTTTTTTTCAGTACTGATTGAATATCGATAATTTCCATATACCCATGTTCAATTTTTATTCCTGATAAACCGTGAGCTAAGTTATCTATTTTTTCAAAGTGCATTCCATATGGTTTCTCTGTTGTAGTTATTGAAACTAAAATATTATTCTCATAAACAATGCTGGATCTTAACATACAGTGTACAAGATAAGGTGGAATTTCTTTAAAATTCTTAGTGAAGAATAAAGCTGTTCCCTTAATATTATTACCTTGACCGTATATCTGATTATAACTAAATAAAAAAGTATCTATTGCTAATGCGCGGAAGGATCTATGAATTGATTTGTTGCCTCTTGCCCAAAGTTGAATAATTAAGAATGGCAATAAAGCAATTATTATAGACCAATAACCACCGTGCGGTATTTTATCAAAAAGAGCAATAAGAAAAATTGTAGAAACTATTAAAACGATATATGTTACAAACATTTTTACATATTTCTTTTGAAATTTAAAAATCCAGATCATAAAAATACTGCTAATAACCATAGAGGCTGTTACAGCAAAGCCATATGCTGCTGCAATATTACCTGATTTTTTGAAGGAAATTATCATAAACAATACAGCAATCAATAAACCCCCATTTACTGCTCCAATATATATTTGTGATTTTAATTGAGCTGAAGTAAACTTTATTTTCATCAAAGGAAATATTCTTGTTGTTATTCCTTGATATACCAATGACATAATTGCGGTAATCATAGCTTGTGATGCTATTATTGTTGCAAATAAAGTTAAAATTAAGAATGGTACATAAATAATTCCTGAGATAGATCCTATCATAGAAAAAAGGATTAAATTAGTATGACCTGAAGAAATTATATAAGCGCCTTGCCCAAAATAATTTATTAATAATGCAAAAAATACAAAATACCAAGCGTGTTTAATTGGCTTAGCTCCCAAGTGTCCCATATCAGCATATAGTGCTTCTCCACCAGTTGCACAAAGAATAACTTCACTTAAAATAAAAAATCCAGTAAAACCATTATTAGATAAAAATTGAATTGCATAATGCGGACTTACAGCTTTTAAGACTTCCGGTACTTTAATTATGTAAAACATACCCGATACAAAAAGTACTACAAACCATATAATCATTATCGGACCAAATGATGATGCAACTTTGTCAGTTCCACGATACTGGAATGAAAAAAGAAAGACAGTAATAATACAAGTAATTAAAATTATTGTATTTAAACTAATATGGCCTATCCAAGGGATTAATTCTAATCCCTCTACTGCAGATAAAATACTGATTGCAGGAGTAATTACTCCATCACCCATAATTAAAGACACACCAATAACACCTAAGAATGTGGCAAATGCAATTTTTCTTCCGGATTTTAATGAATCTAATAGTATTTCTTTTAATACAATTATTCCTCCTTCACCCTTTATACTTAAACTCATAGCCAGCCAGGCATACTTAACCGTAACTAAAATTATAAGGGTCCAGAATAAAAGAGAAAGAACGCCCATTAAATTTTCAATTGTAGGTGATGTAATTGCAAAAATAATTGTAATTGTATAAATAGGACTTGTACCTATATCTCCAAATACCAAACCAGCAGCTTTAGTAATATCTTTGAATGAAGAAAAATTATTTTTAGATTTTTCCATATTATTTTGTAATAAAAAGAAAATTATTTTTTATTTATATAAAAAGGTAAGATAAATTACAATTTAATATAATTATAAAAAAATGAATGAGTCTTTATTCATCATTCAAAATATACTATTATATTTAATACTAAAATTTATACAATACAGTAGTAATATGAAAAACAAAAAGTTTATAATAATAGATGCTATGGCTTTAGCTTACAAAGCATACTTTGCATTTATCAGCCGACCTTTAATTTCAAAAAAAGGTGAACCAACTTCAGCTGTTTATGGATTTGTTACTCAAATTCTAAAAGTAATTGAAGAACAAAAACCTGATTATGTGGCTGTTGCCTTTGATTCAAAAGAGAAAACTTTCCGACACGATATCTATAAAGATTATAAGATTTCAAGAGAAAAAATGCCTGATGATATGATTCCTCAAATAGGCAGAATTAAAGATATTATTGAGGCTCTGAATATGCCTTTGTATATTTTACCAAAATATGAAGCTGATGATATTATTGGTACTGCAGTAAAACATGCAGAAAAAAAAGGTTTACTTTCCTATGTAATTACACCGGATAAAGATTACAACCAGATGATCACTAAAAAAACTTTCATTGTAAAAAGTGGAAAGTCTACTGAAGAAATTAAAATTTACGATGAAAAAATGATGTTGGAGGAATTTGGTTTTACACCAAAACAAATGATTGATTATTTAGCTTTAGTGGGCGATAAATCAGATGATATACCCGGTGTTGCAGGTATTGGACCAAAAGGGGCTACAGAACTAATAAAAGAATTCAAATCACTCGAAAACATTTATAATAATATTGAAAAGGTTAAAAAAGAAGGTATAAAAAATAAGCTGATAGAAAGTAAAGAGAACGCTTTCCTTTCCAAACAATTAGCTACCATCAATTGCGATGTACCAATGGAGTTTGATTTTGAACAAGCTAAATTCTCTCCTCCGGATTTTGATAAATTAAAAGAAATATTTGTCGATTTGGAATTTACAAAACTTTACCAAAGGCTATTAAATATATTTGATAAGAATTCTGAAGAAGTTGCTGAAGTTGTAAATGATCAGAAAGTTTTTGATGATAAAAAAGTCAACTATAAACTTATTAAAAATATAAAAGAAGCTAAAAATTTAGTTGATTTAATTTCAAAATCTGATTTATTTGCATTTGATACAGAAACTGATGGATTAAACTATTTGGATCTAAATCTTGCAGGTGTTTCCTTCTCTACTAAAAAAGGGGAAGGATTTTTTGTTCCAATTCAACCAACAAAAAATAAGAAGGATCTGTTTTCAAAAGATTATTCAGATAGATTATCAATTATAGATTTTCAAAAAATATTTTCTCCTGTCTTCAAGAGTCCAAAGATTAAAAAAGTATGTCAAAATGGGAAGTATGATATTGGTGTTTTGAGGTCACTGGGGATTCAGGTTAATAATTTTTTCTTTGATACTATGGTTGCTAGCTATATAATTGATCCGGATCAGAAACATGGTATGGATGCTCTTGCCGAAAAATATCTAAATTATAAACCTATTTCTATAAAAGAAATTATTGGTGAAAAGAAAGATCCTTCAAAAATATTTGATGTTGATTTAAATGAACTAAGTAATTATTCAAGCGAAGATGCCGACATTACTTATAAATTATATGAAATACTTTCAAAAGAAATAAAAAAAGAAGGTTTGGAAAAAATAGCTTATGAAATAGATTTTCCGTTAGTCTCTGTACTTGAAGATATTGAAAGAGAAGGAATAACTGTAGATAAAAAAACACTTAATATTTTTAGCAAAGAACTTGAATTATTAATAGACAATTTAACCAAAAAGATTTATGAGTTTTCCGGTTCTGAATTCAATATCAATTCTCCAAAACAACTACAAGAAATTCTTTTTAATAAATTAGGATTAACTCCAACTAAAAAAACTAAAACAGGATTTTCAACAGATGCAAGATCACTTGATAACATGAAAGGACAACACGAGATAATTGAAGAACTTTCAGAGTACCGACAAATAACTAAATTAAAATCTACTTATGCTGATGCACTCCCAAATATGATTAACCCAAATACTGGAAGAATACATACCTCTCTTAACCAAGTTGCAGCTTCAACAGGCAGACTCTCCAGCAATGACCCCAATTTGCAAAACATTCCTATAAAAACTGAAAGAGGAAAAGAAATACGAAAAGCTTTTGTCCCAAGGGATAAAAACCATCTTATTTTGAGCGCTGATTACAGTCAAATTGAATTAAGAATTATGGCAAGTATTTGTGGGGATGAAGGAATGACAAAAGCTTTCAATAATAGAGAAGACATACACAAAAGCACTGCTGCACATGTTTTTATGGTTGATCCTAAAGATGTTACTACTGATATGAGAAGAAAAGCTAAGGAAGTAAATTTTGGAATTTTATACGGTATCGGCCCCTTTGGACTTAGTACAAGACTCGGTATTACACAAAAACATGCAAAAGAAATTATAGAAACATACTTTAACACATTTAAAAAAGTTAAAGACTATATGGAAGACACTGTTAAGTCAGCTAAGGAAAAAGGTTATGCCGAAACATTATTTGGGAGAAGAAGATATTTGAGAAATATTAACAGCAACAACAGGGTTGTTCGTCAATTTGAAGAAAGAGTTGCTATAAATATGCCGATACAAGGTACTGCAGCAGATATGATAAAAATAGCAATGATAAATATTCACAATGAATTAGAAAAAAGAAAAGCTAAAACAAAAATGATACTTCAGGTACACGATGAATTACTTTTTGATGCACACAAAGATGAAGTTGATGCTTTAATACCAATCATTAAAAAATTAATGGAAAACGCAATTCCAATGAATGTTCCTATTGAGGTAGATACCGGAGTTGGTGATAACTGGCTTGATGCACACTAAGTAAATTATAAATGTTTAATTTTGAATTATAAATTATTTCAAAGTCAAAAAGTAAAATTATTTTATGCAGATAAATAATTCTGAAATAAAAAAAATTCTTTGTATAAAGCCTAGAGGCATAGGTGATATCATTTTATCTACAATTGTACTTGAAAATTTAAAGACTGCTTTCCCACATTCTGAGATCCATTATTTAACTGAAGAATTTGCCAAATGTGCAGTTGAGAATAACCAATTTACTTCTAAGATATTAACATTTAAAAAGAATGATTTCATTTTGTCAATCATACGAAAAGTAAGAAATGAAAAGTACGATATAGTATTTGATTTATGGTCTAATCCCAAAACTGCACAGATAACATTTCTTTCAGGTGCAAAATACCGAGTTGGGTATGATAAACGAGGCAGAAGATATGCCTACAATTTTTTAGCTAAACCTGGCTCGATGGGAAAACATGCAGCTGAAGATAACCTGACTCTTCTCAATGCTCTTGAAACTCCGATTAAATCTAAAAATATAATCTTCAACACTACAGATGAGGAAAAATCATTTGCTGAAAATTTTATCAATAACAATCTTGCTAAAGATAAAAATTTTCTTGTCGGAATAATTCCCTCCGGTGGATGGGAATCCAAAAGATGCGATGCCGAGAAGTGGGTGGAAATATGCGAGGAAATTCAGAACCATCTTTCTGTTCAGTTTATTATTCTTTGGGGACCGGGTGATGAATCAGATGTAAATATTATAAAAGAAAAATTGCTACCATCTCCACTAATTGCGCCCAAAACTTCATTCGGACAACTCTCGGGTTTAATTGAGAAATGTGATTTGGTAATTACTAACGATTCCGGACCAATGCACGCAGCAGCAGCACTTGGTGTTCCTGCACTGGGTATTTTTGGTCCGACTGATCCGTCTGCCCATCGACCATTTTCACAAAAATCTGATTATGTAATTAAAGAAGATTTATTTTGTATAATTTGTAATAAGTTAACTTGTCCTTACAACCATGAATGTATGCTCGATTTGGATGTTTTGATAGTGTTGAAAAAATCGCGGAAGCTTTTAAATGAAATCAATTGAAATTATTCTAAAAATATTCTTATTAAAGTTACTTTTATTTTTCAGACCAGTCAGGAAAAAATCCGCACTTCCGGATTTTAATTCGCAGAGTAATATTCTATTTATCAGACTTAACAGAATTGGTGATGCAATTATTACTACACCACTGATTAGAGCAATTAAAGAAAAATGTCAATGTAAAATTCATGTTCTAGCTGATGTAAAGAATCATTTTATTTATGAACGGAATCCAAATATTGAAAAAGTACATATTTATAAAAAAGGATTAGCAGGATTTATTGAACTAAACAGGATCATTAGAAAAAATAAAATTGACGCCATAATTGATTTACACGATGACATTTCAACCACAGTATCCTTTCTGGTTGCATTTGCTGACATCAAATATAAACTTGCATTAGAAAAGTCTAATAGTGCAATTTATTCCCATACAGTTGAAAGATTGGATTCATCACAATATCATATCGTAGATAGAATATTAAACCTGAAAAATCTTTTTGCCTCAAAGGAAGATAACTCCGAATACCGGTTAGAGTTTTACCCTTTGGATAAGGAAAATCAGACTGCGCAAGAATACTTTAAAAAAATAAATCCGGACAAAAAATTATTACTTGGAATTAACATATCAGCCGGAAGCAAGGCAAGATTTTGGGGAGTTGATAATTTCAGAATGCTCTGCAAATTACTATCCGGATATAACTTAACTACAGTGCTTTTTTCAACTGATAATGATTTAAATCTGGCTAAACAGATAATCGATGAAAACAATATCTATCCAATCACGAAGTGTTTTGGTATTTTTGCGGCAGGAATTATGCAACTGGATTTTTTAATAACACCTGATACATCGGCAGTTCACATAGCTTCTGTAAAGCAAATTCCTGTATTTGGTTTGTATGTAAATTATAATACTTCCGATGTTATCTGGAGTCCTTATAAAACTGATTTTGAGTACGCAGTAACAACTGAACCAACATTAAAAAACATTACTTTTGAAGAAGTAAAACAAAAGCTTATTCCTTTTCTGGAGAAATATCTAAATGGAAAACAAAATTCCGAGTTGTAAAAATTTTACAGGTTATAAACCTTGTTATGAAGATCATAATTGCTGGCAGGACGGTTGCAAAGATAACATACCTATCGGCACCAAAATTTTAATAATTAATTTAGATGCTATGGGTGATGTATTAATGACCACAGCTCAACTACCGTTGCTGAAAATGAAATTTCCAGAATCAACTATTTATTGGATAACATTAAAAATTGCTTCTCCTCTTCTTTTCAATAATCCGATGATAGACAAAGTATATGATTATAATGACGAATCATTATCAATCTTACAAAATATAAAATTTGATTATGCGCTTAATGTTGATAAATCTCAGAGATCGTGTTCAATTCTAAATTTAGTCCAAGCAAAACATAAATTTGGTTTTGGATTGAATGAAGATGGAAAAATTATCCCCATGAATAAAGGAAGTTATTACAATTACAACTTGGGTATGGATAATAATCTGAAATTCAGAGTAAATAAAAAAACAGGTCAGGAATATTTAGCTGAAACATTTGAACTGATATACAAAAAGAAAGAATATATTTTCGAATTTACAAAAGATGAAAAAAAGTTTATAGCTGATTATAAAAAAGAAATAGGTTTCACAAACAAAGATTTTGTAGTTGGCTTTAACACAGGCTGCTCAAATCTTTACCCAAATAAAAAAATGACTGTAAAGCAGCATCAGCTTCTAATTAAAAATATTTTGAAGAAAACAAGAAGTAAGATTATACTTTTAGGAGGCCCTGAAGATGTTGAAAGGAATAAAAAAATTTATTCAAAATTTAAAGGTAAAATAATTAACACTCCTGCCAATCTTGGCGTAAGGAAAGGAGCTTGTTTTGAATCTTTGGCAGATATAATAATAACAGGTGATTCATTTGGAATGCATCTGGGTATAGCATTAAAAAAATATATTATTGTTTGGTTTGGAGTTAGTTGTTGGAATGAAATTGAGCTTTACGATAGAGGTGAAAAATTATACAACGAGAATTTAGCTTGCTCACCTTGTTGGAAGAAAGAATGCCCATACAATTTAGAGTGTATAGAAAATATTGATTTGGATAAAATTGTTAATTTAGTGACTACTTATTTTGAAATGAATAAGAAATCGAAATAAATGGTTCAGCTAATTAAGAATAATTTACTTACAGAACGATCTAAAAAATTAGGAAGACCTTTAATTTTAGATGGGGCAATGGGTAGTCTGCTTCAAGAAAAAAGGATACCTGTTGATAATAATTTATGGATGTCTAAAGCTATCCTTAATAAACCTGATATAATTAGAAATATTTATAAAGATTATATAAATTCAGGTGCAGACATAATTACTACTAACAGTTTCAGGACTAACCCATCAGCTGTTAAACATACCCAATATAAATCAGAATTCCTTGTTGAAGAAGCGTTGAAAATTGCAAAAGATTCTATCTCGGATTCAGAAATATTAATCGCAGGTTCAAATCCTCCGGCTGAAGACTGCTATCAAGTTAAAAGAACATTAAGCAATTCTGAATTAGAGAAAAACCATAAAATCCATATTGATTTACTAATGCAAAATGGGTGTGATTTTATACTGAATGAAACTCAAAGTCACTTAGATGAAATTAAGATTATTTGTGAATTTTGTGACCAAAAGGATATACCTTACATTCTCAGTTTATTTATTGATGAAGAATTAAATATTCTTTCAGGAGAAAATATTGAAGAAATTCTAAATTTTATTTGTAAATTCAATCCTTTGGCTGTTGGATTTAATTGCATAAAAATATCAACATTTGATAAAATATATAAAATAATAGACCTAAATTTTAACTGGGGATTATATTTAAATTGCGGTGATGGTACTTTTAAAAATGAAGATATTAAATGTGCAGTTTCTCCTAAAGAATATTCAAAGTTAATTAAAAATTATCTGAGTAAAAAACCATTGTTTATTGGGGCTTGTTGTGGATCATCACCCAAACACATTAAAAAAATTAAAGACTTATTAAATGGATAAATTAGTTGTAAATTCTCCGGCCAAGTTTAACCTTGGATTGAATGTAATTGATAAAAGATCTGACGGTTATCATAATTTAAATACTATTTTTTATCCTCTCACATTGTCAGATAAAATTACATTTACAAAAGCTAAAGATTTTAGTTTTTATACAAATAATCCCAGCCTCTTAAATGAAAAAAATAATCTTATAGTTAAAGCGAAAAATTTATTAGAAAAAAAATCCAAAATAAGGATTGATTGCAAAATATATTTAGATAAAATCATTCCGATTGGTGCAGGCTTAGGCGGTGGAAGTTCAAATGCAGCTTTAACCTTAAGAGCATTGAACATCTTATATAAATTAGGCTATTCGGACCTGGAATTAAAGAAATTAGCTCTAAAATTAGGCTCTGATGTACCTTTTTTTATTAATCCTGTCCCCTCTTTTGCTAATTCAAGAGGTGAAAAATTATGTAAAATTGATTTAAAATTAAAAGGATATATATTACTTGTAAATCCCGGAATACACATTAGTACAAAATGGGCTTTTGAATCGATAAAAATAAAAAATACAATTATGAATTTGGATGAAATTTTGAATAAGTTAAAGTCAAAAGTAAATCTTCTTAAAATTATAACTAATGATTTTGAAGAAGTTGTTTTTGAAAAATACCCTAAAATTAAAACAATTAAAGAAAGTCTCTTAAACTCCGGAGCATATTTTTCTTTGATGACAGGTACCGGTTCAACAGTTTATGGTTTATTTGATGATTTGAAGAAAGCAGAATCTGCTATAGTTAAATTCTCTGAGATATATTTTAAACATATAGAAAATCTATAGCACAAGAATCAGCTTCTATCCCCTCCTTTAATCTTATTTATATAAAAGATTTATATAACTGCATTTTCTGCAAATTCTATATAATTTTTTGAGGAATTTATCTTAACATTCAATCCAATCGGTAAGATTAAATTTTCTTTTATATGTCCATGACATAAATTATAAAGTACAGGTTTTTTCAAATCACCTAAATAATCTTGAATAACTTCACCTAATGTTAAAGTGTTTTTCTCAGTGTTATTTTCAAGGCAATCATTAAATGCTCCCAACAAAATACCATTTGAATTTTCAAATATTCCTGAAAGTCTAAGTTGGTTAAACATTCTGTCTATTTTGTAGGGAGGTTCACAAGTTTCTTCTAAAAGAAGTATACATTTGTCTAACTTTGGGAGATAATCACTTCCAATTAGAGAAACAAAAGTAGAGAGGTTTCCTCCTATCAATATACCTTTTATTTTCCCCTTTTTTAGAAATTGAATTTTTTTATCACCAATAGATTTAATTTTACCAATTTTTTTATTTGAAGTAAGTGTTTTCCAAAACAATTCTTCTGCGGAAGGATGAATTTCATTCAGAAAATCTGGTAGTAACATTGGTCCAGCAAATGTAATGAGTCCAACCTTTTTTAATATTGCCATTTGGAGTGCAGTTATATCACTATATCCTACAAGTATTTTGGGATTTTTCTTTATCAAATTATAATCAATTTTATCCAGCAATCTGCCTGAACCAAAACCACCTCTTATGCAAAATATAGCTTTTATTTCCTTTTTCATAAACATATCGTGCAGATCATCAACTCTTTCTTGGTCTGTTCCTGCTAAATATCCACTTATTTTACCAACATTTTTGCCTAATGCAACAGAATAACCTAATTTTTCGAGATAACTTACACTATCTTCAATTTTTGAAAGATCAACAGGTGATGAGGCTGGCGAAATCAATCCAATTACATCTTTTTTATTTAGTTTTCTGGGTTTTAATATTTTCATAAGTGTTTTTATATATTAAAATGAAGATGAAATTAAGGAAAGAGAACAAATATTACAAATATATAATTATTTGTTTTGAACCCTAGATACATATTTAATAATTTCGGCTTTTTCGATAGTAACTAAACCACCACATTCAGCTTTTTCAAAGAAATCATCAATAATTGGTAGAAATTGTTCAATTTTTAACTTTTCATCAACAATTTCAATCACTAAAGGAAGGTCTTCTGATAATCTTAAAATTTTGGATGTATGGATTCTACTGTTACCTCCAAATCCCATAATTCCCTTTAATACGGTTGCACCGGCTAAGCCAAATTTTCTGGCTTCTAAAACAATCTTTTCATATAAAGGAAGTGTACCGATTTTATCTTTTTCGCCTACAAAAATCCTCAATAATTTTGCATCGCCTTGTATTTGCATAATATCACCTAATTATAATTTTGATAAAATATATGCTAAATAAATTCCGAGAAAACTTAAAATAATACTTAACAGAATATTAAGCATACCGAGATAAATTTCAGAATCTTGAAACAACTTAATTGTTTCAAATGAGAAAGTTGAAAATGTAGTAAACCCACCACAGAAACCTATGGTAAGAAATAATTTTAAATTTTGACTTAATAATTCTCGTTGGTCAAAGTAAAAAATAAGAAAACCCAGTATGAAACTTCCTAAAGCATTTACAATTAATGTTCCATATGGAAAGAAAGTTGGTAAAAATTTATAGACTACATTTGATACCCAGTATCTTAGTCCACCTCCAAGTGCCGCACCTAGACCAACATAAAAGTAATTTAACATATAAAATCTGAATAATTATGAAAGATATTTTATCAGTTATTTATCCAATCCGTAAGTAATTTTACACCATTAAGTACATTTGAACAATATTTTTTTAAAAAAGAATCATCAATTTGTTCTTTCATATTTAACTTGGAAGCTGCTTTCATTGCAGCAACACCATCAAAATCTACATATGCAAGTCTTGCAGTTAGGTCTCCAGGCTTCATACCGAAGGCTTCACCAGGCAATATTGCAACACCGGTTTCATCATGGATACTGGAACATAAATCAGTGCTATTAAAAATATTCTTCTCTTGTAATTTATTTTTGAAATTATTAAAATCCAAGAACAAATAAAAAGCACCATCAGGATTAGGTGTTACTATATTTGCTACTTGGAGATTTTTTGCAATCGTATTTCCTAGTTTAGAGAGTATCCATCTTGCTCTCCATAAATAATTTTCAATATCACTTCCCCCTTTAAAAGCACGAACTGCAGCATATTGAATGGGTGCACTTGTTGATGTAAAAGTTTCACTTGCCATAACAGAAATAGCTTCTAATAGCCACCTCAAAGATTCCGGGAAAGTAAATGTTCCTAATCGCCATCCTCCGGCACCGCACCATTTACTTAATCCACTACTGATTATAGTTCCTTCGCCATAATATTTTGCAATAGAAATATGTTCCCCTTTATGATGTAGCTCACCATATATTTCATCTGAAAGTAAAATTAATTTATGCCGTCTTGCAACAGCAGCAATTTTTTTCAATTGATCTTTAGTATAAGTAACACCAATAGGATTAGAGGGATAGTTCAAAATAACAATTCTTGGTTTAAGATAATCATTATTACAAAGTGCTTCTAATTCTTCAGCGGTAAAAAGCCAATTATTGTTTCTGGTAGTGCATATCCACCTAACTTGTCTGCCAATAATATGTGCTTGAGGCGAATAAGATACCCAGCTTGGTTTCTGTATTAATATATCTCCATAATAAACATATTGTAACAAAAACATTAACTCTTTTGAACCGGGCCCAATAATTACATCATCGGAAGTATAACATATTCCATTATGGATACAATGATATTCTGCAACAGCTTCTCTAAGTATTTTTAATCCTTTTGAGGGGAGATAATTTTTTTGATAAGCATTAGCTTTTAATTCCTCAACAACAGATTGGGGGACAGGAAATGGAGATTGTCCAAGTCCAAATTTATATACTAGCTTTCCATTACTCTCTAATTCATTACATTTTTCATTAATATAAAGAGTAGCAGATTGGTATAAGCCGCGTACATTAAGGTTAAGATTAATATCAGGCGAATTTTTTCTTGCCATAGATTAAATATAATAATTAATTATTAATCTAAAGATAACTTCAATTCAAATTTAATATCAAATTAAAATAAAAATGTTTTAATAAAAAAAAGAGCTGCCAATATTGACAACTCTTTTTATTTGGTGACCCCAAGGGGATTCGAACCCCTATTACCGCCGTGAAAGGGCGAGGTCCTAACCATTAGACGATGGGGCCAGAAAAAAATAATTGGAGGGTGAGCGATGGGGCTTGAACCCACGACCCTCAGGGCCACAACCTGATGCTCTACCAACTGAGCTACGCCCACCATAAAAAATAAATTGTAAATTACAAAATTCAAATAACAGATTTGTTATTTTTTATTAAATTACCTAATTGTACGCCCGAGTGGACTCGAACCACTAACCTACAGCTTAGAAGGCTGTTGCTCTATCCAATTGAGCTACGGGCGCAGGTTAGTAAAATTACATTTATTCAATAAAATACAAAAAGAACTATGAGCATTTAAGTATTAAAACTTTTTGTCGGGGCGGCAAGATTCGAACTTGCGACCTCCTGCTCCCAAAGCAGGCGCGATAACCGGACTACGCTACGCCCCGATAGTCGTCTTTTCAATAATAAATAATGAACTATATCTTTAAAAATAAGAATGTTAAATATAAAGTTTAATTACTTTTAAAACAATTTATTTACACTTGATTTAGATATTTTATATAATTTTAGTAGTTCAATTATAACAGATTGTTTAGAATCAGCAAGAGTTTATAGAATTCTTTTATTAAATTATTCTGAAGTATAAATAAATTAATTATATAAAATGTCATTTACCTTTTTCATTGCATCAAAATATATCTTTTCTCGAAAAGGACCTAAATTCATTTCATTTATTTCTGCAGTAACGGTTTTAGGGATAGCATTGGGAGTAGCAACATTAATTTTAGCTTTAAGCATTTTAAGAGGATTTGAAAACACAATTACAAATAAAGTAATGGATTTTGATGCTCATCTTCAAATTACTTCGTACACCAACATTATCCCAGAATTTGACAGACTATTACCTTCCATTAAAAATGAATTAAATGGAAATATTAATTCCATAAATCCATTTTTATCACAATTGGCGATAATAAGTAATAAAAGCATAAAAGAAGGTGTTAATATAAAAGGAATAAATATTTTAGATAATTGGAAAGGAATTAAAAAAGATATTATTAAAGGAAATTTTCTAAGCAACGATAATGAAAATGAACTAATTCTTGGTAAAAAATTAGCAGATAAATTATTCCTAAAAATAAATGAAAAAGTCACTTTATTTGCTCTTAATAATAACAAACTCCCCTCACCAGATAACCCTCCCAAAATTGAAAAATTTGTTATTAAAGGAATTTATGAAAGTGGAATGTCAGCTTATGACGACATCAATGTTTATGTTTCCCTTAATAATGCTCAAAAATTATTCGGTATGAAAGGACAAATTTCAGGAATTGATATAAAAATCAATAATATTGCAAAGATAGACTCAACTAAAAATAAAATTCAAAAAAATCTTAGATATCCAAATAAAGTCAGTACAATTTATCAAACACACAGAAATATTTTTACATGGATAGAGTTACAGAAAAAGCCAATTCCTATTGTGCTGACATTAATAATAATTGTAGCTGTTTTTAATATCATTGGAACATTACTCATTTTAGCTCTAGAAAAAACTTCATCTCTCGGTTTGCTTAGATCAATTGGAGCTAAACGAAATCAAATAATAAAAATATTTTTAATTAATGGTTCAATATTATCAGTAATTGGAATTTTCATTGGTAATTTATTGGCATACATTCTTTCATTTTTACAATTAAATTACAATTTTATTTCTATACCTTCTTCGGTTTACTTGATGTCATCAATTCCTATTCAATTATCGCCTATTATTTTTATTGGTGTTTCGATTATTACTTTTCTGCTTTGTATAGCATCATCAATTATTCCAAGTTTTATTGCTTCCAAAATTGATCCGATAAGAACATTGAGATTTAATTAATGAAATTTGAAAATTTTATAGCTAAGAGATATGTTATTTCAAAAAATAAATTGAATTTTATTTCAATAATTTCAATTCTATCTACTTTAGGTATAATGATTGGCGTAGGAGCTCTGATAGTAGTTATCTCTGTTTTTAATGGATTTAGTTCTCTTGTTACATCTTATCTGGTTAGTTTTGATCCTCATTTACAAATAAGAATGATTGAGAATACTTCAAATAATAATATCCTTAAATTAGAAGATGAGCTAAAAAAAATTAAGGATGTAAATGGTTTTTCACCTTTTGTCTCCGGCAAAGTATTGGCATATCGTAATGAATTAGCTCAAGTTATCAACTTAAAAGGTATTAAAAAAAGCGATATTTATGATATAAAATCTAAGCTTATATTCGGTGAATACAACTTAGAACGAAATAACACTTACCCAAAAGCAATTTTAGGTTTACCTCTTGCTGATAGACTTCAGACTATTGTTGGTGATACTATTTCTTTAATCTCACCTTTTGGGATTGAAAAATCAATTACACAATTTACACTTCCGAATACACAAAAATTTTTAGTTGCAGGTATTTATAATTCAAGAAATAATAAATACGATTCAGAATTTATTTTTACTGACCTTAATACTGCTCAATATCTTATAGGGTATAAAGATAAATATGAAGGTTTTGATATAAAATTGAAAGATATATCTAATGCTTTTTCAATTAAAGAGATCCTTCAAACCAAACTTGATGAAAATATTTACAGTATTAATACCTGGTATGATTTTCACAAAGAGTTATATACAGTAATGAAGATTGAAAAATTAGTAGCATATTTAATTTTATCTTTAATTATTGCAGTTGCTACATTTAACATTTTAGGTTCACTAACCATGTCTGTTATACAGAAAAAAAGAGATATTGGTATTTTGAGGTCAATGGGTGTTACAGAAAACTCAATAAAAAGAATTTTTATGTATGAAGGATTATTGATAGGAATTTTAGGAACTACTGCCGGTCTGCTTTTGGGTTATTTGGTTTGTTATCTACAAATACATTTTAAGATTTATCCACTTGATCCAACTCAGTACAAAATTGATGCATTACCAATTCAATTAAAATTTTTAGATTTTATAATTATTACATTTATTTCCTTGTCGCTTTCCTATTTTGCATCTTATTTCCCGGCAAAAAGAGCAGCAAAGGTAAATCCACTTAAAGCAATTAAATGGGAGTAATATTTTTATAACATGAATATTGAGAAAAAACTAGAAGCAGAGAATATATCTAAATCATATTTAACCAATAAAAAAGTAAAACTTGAGGTTCTAAAATCTATCTCATTGGAAATTGAGAAAAATAAAATAACTGTTATTGTTGGTGCTTCAGGTGCAGGTAAAAGTACTCTCCTTCATATTTTAGCCGGATTAGATACACCTGACACCGGCAAAGTATTTTATGATGATAAAAATATTTTTGAATTTGATGAAAAGAAATTATCCAGCTTTAGAAATGAAAACATTGGACTTGTGTTTCAATTCCATCATTTGTTGCCTGAATTTACTGCTGAAGAAAATATATTCATACCGAATCTAATAAAAGGAATTCATATCTCTAAAGCTAGAAATAAAGCCAAAGAGCTGCTTAATTTAGTTGGCCTTTTTGATAGATATTCACACAAACCTGCTGAACTTTCCGGTGGAGAGCAGCAAAGAATAGCAATTGCCCGAGCACTCGCAAATAATCCGGATATAATTTTTGCAGACGAACCAACAGGTAATTTAGATACTGCAAACAGTGATGCTATTGATAAAATATTTATTGAATTGAGAGACATATATAAGAAGACATTAGTAATGGTTACACACAATAGAGAGCTTGTCGCCCTTGCAGACAAGGTCTTTGAAATGAAAGATGGAAAGTTGTTATAATTTATTCGCTAGTATAATCTACTAATGATTTCACATCATATTTATTTAATTTATCCCTACCCTTTAAAAAAGAAAGTTCTACTATAAAAGAAACTTGTGCAACTTCCCCACCCAATTTTTCTATTAATTTACATGCTGCTACAGCTGTTCCTCCTGTTGCCAGAAGATCATCGTGTAAAAGAATTTTATCACCGGGTTGGAGAGCATCTTTGTGAATCTCAATTTTATCTTTTCCATATTCTAATTCATATTCAATTGATTCGGTTTCGGCAGGTAGTTTCCCGGGTTTTCTAATTGGAATAAAACCAACTCCAAGTTTATCTGCAAGCATCATCCCGAATAAAAATCCGCGAGATTCAATTCCCACAACCTTTGTAATGTTTTTATCTTTGGCAAAATTATATAATTCATTAATAGTTTTTTTAGATGCTTCGTTATTTAATAAAAGTGTGGTGATATCACGAAACATAATTCCTTTGATAGGAAAATCTTTTACACTTCGTATATATTTTTTTAATTCTTCACTCATAATAACATCTATTTTTTATTTAAAAATTTTTCTATTCCATTTCTAAAATCTTCAGTTGAACGGCTAAGAGTATTTAACTGTACACAATATTCAACTGCATCTTCAACATTCATATTTGAAATATCATTAATCATCTGCTTGGTATCATTCATACTTAGTGATGAATTCTCACAAAGTTTTTCAGCTAATTCAACAGAAAATTTTAGAGAATCATCTGAAAGATAATTTGCAAAACCAATATCTTTAGCTTCTTTAGCATCAATAATATCTCCGGATATTAAAAGCTGTCTTGCTCTTCCCTCACCAATCCTATTTATTAAAAAGATAGAAACAATAGCTGGAATAAATCCAATTTTAACTTCAGAATAACCAAATTTTGCATAAGTATTATCAGCTACAATAAAATCACAGACACTTGCTAATCCTGAGCCACCGGCAATGGCAGCTCCGTTTACTGCTGCAATTGTAGGCTTAGGAAAATTATATAACATTAGAAATAGTGCCGCTAGATTTTTAGTATCAAGTTGATTTTCCATAGCTGAATTATTTCTTAAATCATTTAGATACTTTAGATCAACTCCGGCACAGAAACTTTTACCCACACCCGTGATTATTAATGTTTTTATGGAATCATCATTTTTAATTTCAACAAGTTTTTCTTTTAGTTGCCTAATTAATTCGAGACTAAGAGCGTTCCTTTTTCCTGGATTATTAAGTTTTATGATAGAATATTTAGTGTGCTTTTCGTAAAGAATCATAATTGATTTAATAGTTTTATTAAATATAGATTTATAATTTCAAATCATCAAAAATTTAGGATAAAAAATATTAGATTATTTTATAATAAAATATTTAATTGCAAGTATGTTAAAATAAATCCAAGAGCTAGTCCAGCAATAATCTGATATTTGTCGTGTACATTTAATTCAATTCGTGCCCATCCGATTAAAATAGCTAATAGAATAAAAAGCCAATAAAGTGGAAAAGATAAATAGAAAAATAAAGCAAAATGCTGGGCAACTCCAATTGAATGTGAACTTATCTTCCATTTATAATTTATAATAATAAGTGCTAAACTATTTAAAATATAAGTGAACCAAAAAATAACAATTAAATAAATCGAATCTGAAAGTAACAATAAAATAAAACCAATTATATAAAATACTATTTGAAATAAATATGGGATTATTCTTTCTTTATTATTTGATTCATTAAATGATTTTATTTTATTCTTTCTTAAAAAATAAAAATAGGTAACTATTTGAATTCCAAAGCCAAATGTTAATCCTATTAAAATTGCTGCCCATCTTTGAAATAGTAGATATTCATACTTAAATACAAGATATGGTAAAACAAGAATTGTAAAAGTAGGAGGTACAAAAATTGTTGAAATTATTTTAGCTGCTTTCAGCTTTGTAAGTTTTATCAATAGAGGAAATTTTTATTATTTAAATAAAATAATCAGAATTTATGCTTCAACATTTGACATTTGCAATTTGACTAAATATCCCAAAAGTATCTCTTCTATCTCATTATAATTAAGGGGAATCATTAATGCTTTTTTAATTTGAGATACATTAGCTAAACCTCTTAAATATCCTGAATAAAATTTTCTGTGTTCTAAGATAGCTCTTCGTTCTCCTTTAACTTTTATTGCAAGTTCAAGATGCCTCAAACAAGTTCTAATTTTAAGTTGTTCATCTATCATTGTTGAGATATAGCCGTCATTCAATAACTCTTTTGCTTCTTTAAATATCCATGGATTCCCAATTGCACCTCTGGCAATCATAACTCCATCGGTATTTGTTTCTGAAAAAGCTTTAACAACATCTTGAGGCGTAAGAACATTTCCATTCAAAACAACAGGAATACTTACTACTTCTTTTATTCTATTTATCCATTCCCAATCTGCCTCACCTTTATGCCCCATTACTCTTGTTCTGCAATGAATAGTTAAAGCAGCAGCTCCAACATCTTCCAGCCTTTTTGCAACTTCTAAAATTTGAATACTATTATGATCAATGCCCAATCTTGTTTTAACGGTTACCGGTAAAGAAACTGAGTCAATAACTTCTTTAACAAGATTTTGCATATAAACTGGATCTTTTAATAATCCTGCACCGCCACCTAATTTTACAACACCTTTTACCCAACAACCTGCATTAATATCTATTAAGTCAGGCGATTCTTCTTCTGCAATTCTTGCTGCAGAAACCATTGATTTTGTATTGCTTCCGTAGATCTGAATTCCTACAGGTCTTTCTTCTTCAATTATTTTTAATTTCTTGTGCGTTTTTTCTGAAGACCTTACTAATCCTTCTGCATTTACAAATTCTGTATAAACGACATCTGCACCTAATTCTTTACAAATTAATCGGAAAGAAATATCTGTTACATCTTCCATTGGAGCAAGAAGTATTGCTTTTTCTTTTTCTATTTTACCAACTTTGAACAATCTTAATTATCCTTTTTATTTTTTTTCTTTTCTTCCCACTCAAACAATTTTCCATTTTTAAAAAACAATGTAATATCTCCGTAAATCCATTGAGTATAAATTCCCCATTTATAAGAGTTTGCATTAACTGTATCAGCTTTACCCCAACCATCTTGCAGCATTTGTTCTGTCATTCCATTCCAGACTTGTTTATTTGCAACTCTAATTCCGTCTTCTTTACCATATTTTAATATATATAAATTTTTTAAATTATTGTTTAGAATAACATCAAGGTTTTTTAACACTAACTTTAGGCTGTCTATTTCGTTTTTAATCTTAGTGTTATCTTTAATTATATATTCTTTTTGTGAATTTGTAGTAGATAAACTATCATTTATTGATTGGGAGAACAAATTTTGAGAAAACAACGAAGAAAGTAACAGTATAAAACCTAAAGTTTTTAAATTAGTGCACATGAAATACCTTATAATTATATATTATTTGCCTTACATATGAGTAAAATTAAATATTATTGAAATGAATAAAAAGTATATACTATTCAACAATAAGCTCTTGTCCGATAATTAGTTTATTAGAATCTAAAGAGTTCTTCTCTTTTAATTTTTGGATAGTAGTACTATACTTTTTAGCAATTGTCCAGAGTGATTCACCATTAATTACAATATGGGTTTTAATAGTATCGTTCTTAGCTAATAGGTTTATTCCTTTTTTAGTTTTTGTTGTATCAGGTGCTAACCCTGGAATAATATTTAATTTTTTTCCGGTAACAATTTTATTGCTTGTAAGGTTATTCCATTTCTTTATATCAGAAATTGATACATTATATTTTTCAGCTATTTCACTTATTGTATCACCGGATTTTACTAAAACATATATTCCTTCTGCAGGCTTTTCTTCTTTATCAGGCATATTAGTAATTTTATTTTCGGGTTCCAGAATAATCTTTAACTTATCACCAATATTAATTTTATTAGAACTTAATCTATTCCATTTTCTAATATCAGAAATTGATACAGCAAATTTTTCTGCAATAATACTAATCGCATCACCTCTATGAACACTATAATAAATTATATTTTTATCATCTTTAATTTCTGTTTTTACTTTTTCTATTTTTTCAACTTCAGGTTGTTTTGTCTCAAATAATTTTAACTTTTTGCCAGCAACAATTCTACTTGTCTTTAAGTTATTCCAATTTTTAATATCATTAACTGATATATTAAATTTTTCTGAAATTTCACTTAGTGTGTCCCCTTTCTTAACCAAGTAAGTTGTAAAATCGCCAATAGGTTGTGGGATATTTTTTATTACTGGTTTATTTCTCATATAATCTCTTTCAAAACCATAAATTCTTAAGCGTTTTCCGACATAAATTCTACTTGTTCTTAAATTATTCCATTTTTTTATTTCATTAATACTTACTCTATAATTTTCTGCTATCGTTGATAAATTTTCACCATATCTAATTTTGTGATATTGCCATGTTCCTTTACTCTTTTGAATTACATTTTCAGCAGTAATAAGTGTATCTTTATTCAGATTATTTAGTTCAGAAAAATAATCTTTCCTTTTCTCAGGAACATAAATTTTAAGTTTTTGTCCGACTATTACTGATGAAGTATAAGGGATATTATTCCAGTTTCTAAGATCACTAACTCTTGCTTCAAATAAATCTGCTATTCCAATTAAACTGTCTTTTCTTTTTACATTATAATCGATAGATATAAAACCTTCAGGTACTTCGTAGTCTAAATTGATTTGAGGAGCAATATCAACTGCAACATCTTGGGTATCTAATATTGATTCATTAGAAGTAATTAAAGTTAAATCAACTGCGGTTTCAGTATCAGGATTATATGTATAATTTTCGTTTGCAACATTTATTACAGGAATTTTTAATTTCTTTCCTACATATATTCTTGAACGGATAGAAATATTATTAGCATCAGCTAGTTTGTTTGTAGAGATTCCATAACGATATGCAATTCCGGATAATGTTTCTCCTCTTCTTATAACATGAAAAAGAAAATGTACTCTTGCACTTGCAGGAATATTTTGCATACTATTAGTAAATCTGCTCAATGAACCTTTTGGTATTTTAAGATCAAATCCACCCTGGTTTGCAGTTGGTGTACTTAACTGTGTTAAAACAGGATTCATTTCTTGAAGAGTTTCTACACTAGTACCTGCAATTGAAGCAAGAAAATTCATATCTATTGCTTCTTTAATTGTAAAAGTATCATACTCAAATGGGGATTTATATTCTAAATCTTTAACACCATATTTATTCAAATTAGATGCAATTAAACAAACAGCAATATATTGAGGAACATAATTTCTTGTTTCTCTTGGCAAATACCACCTTATAGTCCAGAAATCATCTCCACCTGAATTTCTTTTTGCTCTGTTTACCCAACCAATACCAGAATTATAAGATGCAATTGCTAAATACCAGTCACCTAATTCGTTATATAGATCTTTCAAATGTCTAGCAGCTGCTCTAGTAGAAAGTTCTGGGTCTCTTCTGTCATCTGCATAAAAATCTGAATTTAGACCGTACATTTTACCGGTTGCACTTACAAACTGCCACATACCAACTGCTCTTGCCCAAGATCTTGCTCTAGGATTCAAACCGCTTTCAACCATGCTTAAATATAGTAATTGTCTTGGTACATTTTCTTCTTGAAATATTCTTTCCATCATAGGGAAATATCTTCCTGACCTTTCAAACCATCTTTTTATTACATCGCTTCCTTTATTTTGAAAATAATCTAACCATTGCTGAACTAACGGATTTATTTCAAGCGGCAATCCATAATTATAACCTATTGGCTGAAATCTTTTGATTTTAGATTTTTGAGGATCTATTTTTAGATCAATTTCAGGAATGGATTTATTCATCCATTCATCTAATACTGAAATAGATACATCTTCTGGAATTTTATCTAGCTTATCAATAAAATTTTTATAGTCTTCCACAATTGAGTTTTCAAGTTCTATATAGGCTACATTATCTTCAATACCAGGATAATAACTTAAATTATTAATTGTACTTAACGCTGATTCAAAATATTGAATTGTTAGACTTACACTATCTGATTTTTGTTTTTCAAGTGCAGATAAATAATCTTGTCTTGCTTGTTCTAATAATTGGTTTATTATTTTGTCTGTGTTTGGAGCTTCGTTTACTTGTTTCTTATTCTCAATAATTTCATTTTGTGTGCCACAAGAGGAAAGCAAAATTGAAAATAGTAGAACTAAGAATAATGAAATTATTTTTTTATACATTTAGATTCCATAATTATAACTTACTGTTAAATATAGATGTTAAATAATTTTATATCAAGTATAAATTTAGGTATTAGGCGATTAAATAAAAAAAGATTGAAATTTATAAAGGAATATTTCCGTGTTTTTTCTTGGGATTTTTATCTACTTTATTTTTTAGTATTGAAAAAGACTTTATAAGTTTTATTTTTGTTTCAGATGGTTCAATTACATCATCTAAAAATCCTCGTTCTGCTGCAATGTATGGATTTGTAAATTTTTCTTTGTACTCAGTCAATTTTTTCTCAAGTTCAGCTATTGGATCTTTTGCTTTTTCAATTTCTTTTTTAAATATTATTTCAACAGCTCCTTGCGGACCCATTACTGCAATTTCAGCCGAAGGCCAAGCAAAATTAAAATCACCCCTAATATGTTTTGAATTCATTACATCATAAGCTCCACCATAAGCTTTTCTTGTAATTACTGTAACTTTCGGAACAGTAGCTTCGCAGAAAGCATAAAGTAATTTTGCGCCGTGTTTAATTATTCCTCCCCATTCTTGAGCTGTGCCAGGTAAAAATCCCGGAACATCTTCTAGAACTAATAAAGGGATATTAAAAGCATCACAAAATCTTACAAATCTTGCTCCTTTAACTGAAGCATCAATATCAAGTACACCAGCTAAAACCATTGGTTGATTAGCAACCACCCCTATAGATATTCCGCCAATTCTACAAAAGCCAACAATAATATTTTGTGCAAATTCACTTTGTACTTCAAAGAAATCATTGTCATCAACCAAACAAGAGATTACTTCTTTCATATCATAAGGTTTTGTGGACTGGTCAGGTATTATTGCATTTAATTTAGTATCAACTTTTAATTTAGAGTAATCAAACTCTACTTCATTGGCTTTGTCCATAAAATTCAATGGAAGATAACTTAGTAATTTTCTAATATTTAATAATGTTTCGATTTCATTATCATAGATAAAATGAGCTACACCACTTTTTGTTGCATGAGTTACAGCTCCTCCTAAGTCTTCAAAACTGACTTTTTCATGTGTAACAGTCTTTACTACATTTGGGCCGGTAACAAACATGTGACTTGTATTTTTTACCATAAAAATAAAATCAGTAATTGCAGGTGAATAAACAGCACCACCTGCACAAGGTCCCATTATAGCAGATATTTGTGGAACAACACCGGATGCAAGTGTATTTTGTAAAAAGATATCTGCATATCCTCCCAAACTGACTACTCCTTCTTGAATTCTTGCACCACCTGAATCATTCAGACCAACAATAGGGATTCCATTTTTTAAAGCAAGGCTCATTATCTTTAATATTTTTTCTGAATGTGTTTCAGATAAAGACCCACCAAATACAGTAAAATCTTGGCTATATAAAGCAATTGGTCTGCCATCAATTTTAGCCAGACCGGTTACAACACCATCTCCAGGATAATGCTGTTTATTAACTCCAAACGCTCTGGCACGATGCTTTACAAACATATCAATTTCATCAAAAGAATTCTCATCAACCAATAGCTCTATTCTTTCTCTGGCAGTTAGTTTTCCTTTATCGTGTTGCTTTTTAATTCTTTCTTTACCGCCGCCTAACATAGCTTTGGCTTTTTTATTTTTTAACTCTTCAATTTTTTCAGACATATAGAACCCCTTATAATTTTAACTGGATATTATCCAAATTATTTTTTGTAAAAATATTAATAATTTTTTCTACTATTTTTTGTTGTCTGCTTCTTCTATCTTCTGAGCCTAGCTCCTTCCATTCTTCCAAAAGATTTATGGAATCTAAAAATGTTTCCTTTCCCTCTTTCATTAAATATATATTTTTAGATAAATAAATAGCATCACTAATATTTTTAGTATTTATAAGAAAAGAGACATCATATTTTTTTGAAATTGATTTAATCATATCAAATAATTCAAATTTAGTTTCGTCATCCATTACACAAAATGAATTATCAATTAAAATTAGGATTGAATTAAAAACTAAAGCCCTTGCAATTGATATTCTAAATCTAAAGCCTAAACTATTATTATCAGAAAAATGTTTTTCATATCCATTCAGTCCAACATCATTTATGATTTGTAGAATATTATTTTCTATTTTGTTAGATAAATGTGTAGAATTTTCCAAAACATATTTAATATTATCTTCTACATTTAACCATGGAAACGAAGCTGGATCGGTTGGGATATATACAGCAGTTTCCATCTCATCTGAAAACTTAATTTCACCATCAATATTATCTATAACTCTACCAATTATTTTTAACAATTTTGAAGCTGAATCATCAAAACAAACAATGCTATTTATTGAATTTATTTTGCAATTAATATCAGAATTAAATTCTTTAATTACATTTTCATAATTCAAGTTATTTAATTTCATTCCCATAATTATTCCCAATGGACAAATCGATTGAACACAATTTGAATTATATACTGAAAAATTATGATTAGTACACAAATGACTATAGTTGTAAGAAATAAAGAATAAAGGTCCTTTAGAATTAATGAACTATGTAAAACACTCCCTAAACCGTTAGTGTTCTGAATAAATTCAAATACTAATAATATCCCCCAAGTTTTGATATTCAAAACTAAAATAATTTTTTCCATTGAGGGAAGAATTTGTTTAAAATTTATTTCAGTAACTATTTTATTTTTATTAATGCCTAAAGATTTAGCTGAATTGAAATATGCATTTGATAATGTTTTGTTTATATCAATTAATTGCAGAGAGATATAACCAAGACTTATAAACGCTAAAAATAAATATTCAATATAAATTGATTGAGGAAGCCAAAAGATTAAAAAGATAGAAAAGATAAAAATTGGTACAAAAGAACCAGGTTTGGAAATTGCTTGTAATAAATCACTAAAGAGATTCTGAGTTAGCAAGTAATATCTCAAAAAATAAACTGAAAAAATGGATGCAATTATTCCAAAGGTTATTGCTCCTATTGAGTATAATAAATTAGGGATTAATTGGTAATCAGAGATAATATCATTAAATGATTCTAAGAGAATAATTGGTCGGGGGAGAATATTATTGCCAGAAAAAATAAACTGAAATAAAATTATCCAAATAATCAAAAAAGAGACTATAATCTTAAATGGTTTTTTGTAAATAATTTTATTTAGAGACATATATTATTAATGAAGAATAATCAAACAAAATTGATAAATGAAATATATTGATATGAAGCGGGTAATTCAATAAAAGAATTTATAGGATTTCTAACCAGCTGCTAATTCTAACAAAAAAGGATTACTCCTTTTCTCTTCTCCTATTGTAGAAGTTTCACCGTGACCGGGATAGATTGTAACACTATTTTTAAGGGGTAATAATTTATTTTTTATTGAAGTAAATAATGTTTCAGTATCAGCACCCCAAAGGTCTGTCCGTCCAATACTTCCTTTGAACAACACATCCCCTGTTATACATAAGTTTTCTGTCTCAAAATAAAAACACATTTCTCCTGGAGTATGCCCAGGCGTAAATAAAGGTTTAATTACTGAACCATTAAGCACAAAATTATTATTATCATTTATCAATTTATCAGGCTCAGGCGGTTTGTTAATTTCAATACCCACTATTGACATTTGTTTGTCATAATTTTGTAATAATAGAAGGTCTTTTTCCGGAATTAGATATTCAACATCGAAGTTAGTTTTAATAAAATTGCAACCTAAAATATGATCTATGTGACAATGAGTGTTGATCATCTTCTTTAGAATAATTTTTTCTTTGTCAATGAAATCTTTGAATTCTTTTTCTTCATTATCATTAGACATTCCCGGATCAAAAACAAATCCTTCTTTATTGGTATCTGACCAAAGCACTAGAGTATTTTCTGAAAAAGGATTATATGTAAAAGATTTTATTTTTATCATTATAATTATTTCTTAAAATTTCTAGTAATTCTGGAGTTAAGATTTTTAGTGTAATTTATATAATTACTTTTAGTCTCTTCAATCGAATCTCCACCAAATTTTAGCAAAAAGAATTTAGCCAAAGACCAAGCTAATACTGATTCTGCAATTACAGAACAAGCCGGTACAGCAACAAAATCACTTCTTTCCCGTCTTGCATCAACTGATTTCAGGGTTTTTAAATCAACACTTTTAATTGGGGTCATTAAAGTTGATATTGGTTTCATCGCACCACGAATAATAATAGGAAGTCCTGTAGAAATTCCACCTTCAATTCCACCTGCTTTATTAGTTTTTCTGGTTAACTTTTTATTTTTAATTATTATTTCATCATGAACATTGGAACCAAAAGTATCAGCTGAATTAAAACCATAACCTATTTCTACTCCTTTAACAGCTTGAATTGACATAACGGATTGTGCTATTTCTGCATCAAGTTTTTTGTCATGCTGCATAAAACTTCCCAATCCAACAGGCAACCCAGAAGCAACAACAATGAAAGTTCCCCCAAGTGTATCGCCTTTCTTTTTTGCAGATTTAATCTTTTTAATAATTTTTTCTTCATCATTTTTAGTCAAAACTCTAACCTGACTTTTATCTGCTTTTTCTGAAAGAACCCAAGCATTAAAATTTTTTTTCAATTTATTTTTAAAAAGATCATTTGTTATTTCTGATGAAGAATATACACCACCAATACTTTCAACATAACTTCCAACTAAGATTCCAAATTCTTCTAAAAATTTTCTTGCAATAGAGCAAGCTGCAACTCTAATAGCTGTTTCTCTTGCACTAGATCGTTCAATAGAATTTCTAATGTCATCAAAATTATATTTTGAAGTGCCGACTAAATCTGCATGACCGGGACGAGGGATTGTTATTTTATCAATTTTAACTTTTGATTTTTCAACGGACATTTTATCTGTCCAATTTTCCCAATCTAAATTTTTTATTAATAAAGAAATTGGTGACCCTAAAGTTTTGCCAAAATGAATGCCTGATAAAATATCAACTTCGTCAGATTCAATCTTCATCCTTCCACCTCTGCCATAGCCTGCCTGTCTTCTTTTAAGATGAAAATCGATATACTTTTTATCAATTTTAAAATTAGATGGAAATCCATCAACAATTGCCGTTAATGATTTTCCGTGTGATTCGCCTGCTGTTAAATATCTGATCATTTTTTTTATTTTTTAATATTATAATATAAAAAAACGCCCGTAAAAACGGGCGTAAAAATAAATCTATTTTATAATAAAAATATTATTTACCCGGGACTGCTAAACCTAAAAATCTACTGTTGCCTTTATCATCAATAACTTTTAATAAAATAGCAGATCCTTTTTTACTATCAATAATTTTTTGGAATTCTTTTACATCTTGTACTTTCTTTTTATCTGCTTCAACAATAATAAGCCCCTTAATTAGATTTTGATCACCGGCTATACTGTAAGGTTTTACATCAGAAATTATTATGCCTGAATCAATATTAAATATACTTTTATCATTATTAGATAAATTCTGAACTGTCAATCCAATATCATCGAGGGATACTTCTGCAGGATTTCCATCAGTCGATTCATCACTGCTGCCACCATTTTTTACAGTTTTAATTTCTGGTTCATCATTTAAAGCTTTTAGCTTAACACTTTTAGTAATTGTTTTACCTTCCCTAAAAATTGTCAGTTTAACTGTTGTTCCTGCTGTCTTAGTTGCAATATAAGTTTGAAGTGTATTTGGTTCATCAACAACTTTATCATCAACTTTTAATATTACATCACCTTCTTTTATATCTGCAGCTTCTGCTGATCCACCCTTAACAAGTTTTTGAACAAGTATTCCGTGTGGAGCAGCCAAACCAATAGATTTTGCAATAGCATCATCTACTTCACTTATTTCCACTCCAATATAACCTCTTGTGACTTTTCCATTTGCAATTAATTCTTTAGTTACAGCTTTTACTAAATTTATAGGAATAGCAAACCCGTACCCAATGTAAGTTCCGCCACCTGAAGCGGCAATTGCTGTATTTATTCCAATCACAGATCCGGAAAGATCAACTAATGCGCCACCACTGTTACCTGGGTTTATAGCTGCATCTGTCTGAATATAATTTTCAATACCATATCTGTCTTTTATCAAACCTAATTGACCTCTGCCAATTGCACTAACAATGCCTGCAGTAACTGTTGAAGTTAAAGATAAAGGATTACCAATTGCCATTACCCATTGACCAACTTTTACTTCGTCAGAATTACCTAAAAATGCAACTGATAAATCTTTTGCATTAATTTTTATAACTGCAAGATCTGTAAGAGGGTCTGTACCAATTACTTTTGCCGAAAATGTTCTTTTATCACCAAGTCCTACAGTAACTTTTGAAGCGTTTTTAACCACATGATTATTTGTAACTATATATCCATCCGGTGAAATTATAATACCACTACCTGAACCTTTTTGTTCTTTTGGCATATTATTAAAAAGATCAAATGGAATAATCAAATTTTCGTGAGGATTATTTGTCCTTTTAGATACTACTTCGATTTGAACTATTTGAGGTGTAACTTTTTCAGCAACTTCAATAAAGGCTTTACTAAATGAACTTGCATTAGCATCTAAAGAAACAGGAGCTTTATTTGTCCCTAATGCAACATCAGCATAACTTGGTTTTATATCTCCATAACCCGTTACAAGTAAAGCACCCATAAAAATACCTAATACAATTAGAGTTGTTGCACCTACAATACTTTTAAGTTTTATCATAATCTCCTCATAAAAATTTTTGTTTTTTAAGTATAATTAATCTATCAGTTTTAATGATTTAAGTCCACTAAAAGAATTTATATGATACTTAAGATATGTTTCCATAAAATATAATGCTTTAGAACTTAAAAATTCAGCATTATTACTGATTTTTTTGTTGTTTCTTAGACAAACGAAAAAGTTAAAAAGTTCCTGACTGATTTCTGATGTAGTTAAATGACCTGCTTTACAGTTACTGCAAATCAATCCCAATTCAAAATTAAAAGCCAGTTCTTCATTACCAATATCTTCTCTATTACATATTGAACATTTTTTGAATGAAAATTGATAACCCAATTCTTTAATAATAAATAAAAAGAACCTACAAAATATTACACTTGCTAAATCATCTGAATTATTAAATAAATCAAGAATTCTTACTAACCCTTTAAACAACTTTGAATCTTTTTCATCTTCTCCAGTCAAATTCTGTATCAATTCAATTGAAGAATAAGCATATTTTAATTTACATAAATCACCTTTAACAGCAGTATAATTTGAAATTAGATCAGCAGAAGAAATAAGCTGCACTTCTCTATTTTTCTTATAATACAAGATAATATCGACTAAATTCAATGGGTCCAAAACAGTACCCACATTTGATTTTGATTTTCTGGCACCCTTGGCAATAGCAGAAAGCCTGCCCTCTTCTTCTGTGTACAATGAAACTATTAAACTTGTGTCACTATAGTTTTGTTTTTTTAGTATTATAGCTTTTGTCTTTATTATTTTATTCATTAATGAAATTATAGGGATATTCGTATATTTTTTTTTCTGTTATTATCCCTTTAATTAATTTTGAAGGTGTAACATCAAATGCTGGGGTGTAAGTTTTTAAATTTTTATTAATAAATTTTCTACCATTTATCTCGAATAACTCCTTACCGTTTCTATACTCAATTTCAATTTTATCACCTGAACTTAGTTTTGAATCTATCGTAGTTGAAGGTGCTACAATATAAAATGGCTTTTTATGATAATGACATAAGACAGCTAAATTATATGTCCCGATTTTATTAGCAGTATCACCATTTGCTGCAATTCTGTCAGCACCGACAATAACCAGATCAATATTATCAGAACTAAATAATGAAGCCGCAGAAGAATCTGTTAAAATTGCAAATGGAATTTTTTCCTTTTCAAGTTCATAAGAAGTTAACCTAGACCCTTGAAGCAATGGTCTGGTTTCATCCGCATAAACAAAATCTACTAAATTGTTTTTATATGCTTGTTTAATAACATTAAATGCAGTGCCATCACCACCGGTTGCAAATTTACCAGTATTACAATGAGTTAGAACAGTAGATTTTTTATGAAAAATACTAAGACCGTTTTTCCCTATCAAATCACATTTATTTTTATCATTATTATGTAATTCAATAGCTTTATTTAAAATAACTTTATACAAATCATTTTTAGCGTTAGCATTTTCAAATGATAATTTTATTGTATTTAATGCATAAAATAAATTAACGGCTGTTGGACGAGTATTTTTTAGTCTTTCATAAGCTTTTAAAAAAATATTTTGGTCTGATGACTTTTTAATAGATAAAGCAAGACCATAGGCTGCCGCAATACCAATTAAAGGTGCACCTCTGATTTCCAATTTTTCAATAGCTTTAGCAACTCTTTTGTAGCTTTTAGTTTTAAAATAAATTTCTTCATTTGGTAATTTTGTTTGATCTAAAAATATTAGCTCATCGTTTTCAAATTTAATTGAAAAATATTCTTTAGAGTTCATCACATTTAGATAAATTTAGGAATTCTCTGTATCTATCATTTACACGAAGATAATCTATATCTTCTAATCCTTTTGTACTGAATTGTTCAACACAAAATGAAGCCATTGTGCTGCCATATATTACTGCTCTTTTCATATTGTCAAAACTTAGATCGTGAGTTTTATGTAAGTAACCGATAAATCCTCCGGCAAAAGTATCACCTGCACCGGTTGGATCATAAATTGATTCAAGTGGATAAGCAGGAGCTGAAAAAATTGAATCTTTTGAAATTAGTAAAGCTCCGTGTTCCCCTTTTTTAATTATTAATATTTCTGGTCCCATTTCCAATATACTTTTTGCACCTTTAATCAAATTTGGTTCATTAGCAAGCAATCGTGTTTCTGAATCATTGATTATAAGAATATTTACTTTTTTGAGTAGTTTAATTAGTTCGTTTCTTTGTCCTTCAATCCAATAATTCATTGTGTCACAGACAACACACTTAGGAGCTACCATCTGGTCCAAAACACGCATTTGCAATACTGGATCAATATTACCTAAGCATACAAAACTGGCTTTTTGATATTTCTCGGGTACAATAGGATTAAAATCTTTGAATACATTTAATTCAGTTAAAAGAGTGTCTCTTATATTTAGATCATAGTGGTATTTACCAGCCCAACGAAATGTACTACCTCCTTTTATTATTTGTAGACCTTCAATATCAATATATTTAGATTCTAATAAATGGATGTATTCTTTTGGAAAATCTTCACCAACAACTCCGACTAAATAGATGGGAGCCGAAAAATAACTTGCAGCTATTGAAATATAAGTTGCTGCTCCTCCTAATGCATTTTCAATTTTATGGAATGGTGTACTAACATCATCTAGTCCAAGAGAGCCAACAACAAGTAATCCCAAAATATTTCTCCAATTTTTAAATTTGTAGACACTAAAAATAAATAATAAGCTGTTAAAAAGTAATTTCTAACAGATCTAAATATTCTTTTTTATTTATATAATAATCTACCAACATTTTTAATGCATCTTTCTGATCTTTCCAAGCAAAAGCATTACAAGCTTCTTTATAATCTACCCATTTATAATTACTATGTTCACTACTTAATTGAACATTTGAATTACTTTTAGCCTTTACTGCGAATACAGGTATTTGATGAATAGAATCATCCTTTTCAGAGTAAAAAGAATTAACCTTCGGAACCACCCAAAGCTTTTCTATTACAAGATTAGTTTCTTCCTTTACCTCCCTAATTGCTGATTCAAAAGCCATCTCTCCCTTTTCAATTCTTCCTGTAACCATTTGCCATATTCCAGGATATATTCCATTAATAGAGCGCTTTAGAATTAATGTTTCCATTCTTGTATCTATAATTCTAAATACATGTACTTCAACTAAATCAGATATTTTATTCATAATATTTTTTTATAATTTTAAAAATATGCTCTAAATTCAGCTCTTGCTGTATGTACTACTCTATCACCCGCTTGTAATCTCCCATCATAACTTAAACTTGTTTGAAGATTTGAAGCAATCTTATATTCAAAATTGGCATTCCAAAAATAATTTTTACCAATCAATTTTCCTTCCGTAATTTCAAATGGTAAAAAATTACCGACAGAATTACCAAGTAATTCATCTCTTTTTAATTCTACTCTAAGCCTTCCAGTACCGGCAAAAGACAACACCATTCTAATAGATTGAGAATTAAAATCAATTAAAGTAGGTACAACAGGATAATCATCTGTACTTCTTCCTGCTTTAATTGTAAACCCTACTTCAATATTGTTTTCAGGCCTGTAAACAAAATCAGAAGATATGCTATTACTTGCAATCTGCCTTCTTCTTGCTGAAGGCAAATTTGAATCCAGAAAAGCGTTATCATTTTTACTTATAAATTCTGTTTGGTTGCTAATTTCATTTACTAATTTTGTTCTAAGTCTAATACTTCTTTCCCTTATATATGATCTAATTGGTCCATCACTAAATTGATTGAGATTTTTTGATTGTGTAAATCTTAATCTTAATGAAAAATCATAAGAATTTTCATTGATAAAAATATCTTGCTGTATAAAATTAGAACCGTGCAAGGTATTATTTATATCTTGAAATGCTGAAAAATTTAACAGATAGATTTTTTTTAGATCTTCTTCTCTACTATTCTCTTCTACTCTCCAAAAAGTTTCAGTTGATAATGCCTTGACAATATTACTAAAAAAAGAATTACTATTTAGCAGTTCAGAAAATCTAATTTTCCAGTTTGTACTTGTTCTAAGATTAATTACAGGAAATAATTCATCTGTTTGAGCAGTAATTTTAATATAGTCACCATCAAATATTGCTGGTTCAAATTCATTTTCATCTTGAATTCCATTTTTATTCAAATCACCTAAATAAATAAAATTACCATTCCCTCTTTCTACTTTAACAAATATCTGTTGTAATTTGGCTGATTTCTGAGTCAATACTTCATAGAATGTATTCCCCGTTAGAGCATTTCCAAACAACCTAATATTTGAGATAGACCTTATTAAAACTGTTTTACTGTCTTTAAGTCCTAATGTCTTGAATTCTTTTTCAAAAGTTTTATCTCTTAAAACAAGTGTAAAATGTGTATTAATTATTCTACTTCCACGATAATCTATTTCATAAAACTGCCCGATTGAATTAGCTTGTTCAATTAAATTGCCTGATAAAGATGTATAATCTTTTCTTATGGAATATTTAAATGACAGATTAAGACCTTCAATTTTGTCGTAGATTATATAGGGATTATATTCAAAATATTTTATACTTCCATCTAATAGTGAATCATTATTTAATTTGTAATCTTCTCTATTTTCAGCTAAATAGAAAAGACCAGTTGTAAAATCTAATAATTTAATTTTACTGTTAGCTTCTTGTCTGGTCCATTTTGAAGTGAAATTGATATTGTCAGTCTTAACATAATCTATATTATAATAAGCATTTATATCATTGCCTTTTGTGTAGTTAATTGAATTTTTAAATCTTTTAGAATTTAAAATTGATTCTTGTTTTAAATAACCAAAGAATGAATTAATTGAAATAGATTTAATAGGTAAATAATTTAGATTTAATTCTCTTAAAGTTTGACTAGTATTAAATTTTGAATTACCAAGATTATAATCTCTATTAAATTCAATTGTATTTATTCTATCTATTGGGTTAAATTTTTCATCAATAAATCTATCTTTGTAAGTCAATCCTATTTTGCCAAGGCTAACATTACTAATCTTTATTTTTTGTGGATTGATCTTGATATTAATATTTCTTGCAGAGCCAAAATTATCATCATCGTCTATTGTTGAAAATCTGTTCCTATCAAAAATACTTCCGGCATATTCAAAACTTAATTCAATCCCTTCTATGGGTTTATATTTTACAACAAAATTTCCAATTTGATTTAGTTGAGGTATTGGTAAAGTTATTATTGGTAAATAGGTACCCAAGCCGATCCCTGCAAATCTAAATACACCTAGACTTTCTCTAATGTAATCCCCATTACCCAATCCAATAAAACTAAACGCAACATTATAAATAGAATTTACGCTTCCAGGATTATATCTGTAAAATGAAAAAGTATTATTGTTGATTAAGGTATCTATTTTTTCATATCTACCTTGCCTAGAACCATTTGAATCAAAAGGAGCAAGTGAAACACCGGTTTTGGTAGCTTTATTAATATCATCGCCGGCATTGATTAAAATATCTTTATCAGTATCTGATAATAATACATCAATCGGTGCATTTTGATTATCCCCTTCTCTTATATATTGAAGATTAATTTCAATCTTATCATTAATCAATTTGGCTATACCTCCAGCACCGAAAAAATTTCTTGAATACCTTCTGTCAGAATATTCATAGTCTATATTTATTCTGCTGTCGACAGTTATAAGCTTATTGGGAGTAAAAGTAACTTGTGCACTTCCATACTCTATTACATAATCATTATGTTCACCGCGCTTTTGGAGAATACCATCAATATAAACTTTCTCTGTACCGGCAATTACAATAATATCGGGTTCATTATTGACTCCGGATAATCTATAGGGTCCCTGCACGCCATCCTGTCCATTGAACGACACTGAATTAAATTTCCCTCTTGAGCTTGCTAAGGAAACGAATCCTGATGATGTGTTGTAATTAATTTCACCTAACAGCCCCTGCAATTTTCTGTCAATACCACCAAACTCACCAGTTTGTCTTTTGACAAAATAATCACCGAAAGTTCCCCTAGCATTTTTATGCTGAAGTTGAATAAAAACTTTATCAAGTTCATCCAGTGTTTCTGTGTTACCTTCTGGTTGAATTGGAGTATTCTCATCAGTTAAAGCAGCAACAATTTCAATATCATCAGAGAGTCTACCTGAAAGCTGTAACTGAAGACCACTATTCAATGAAAAATCTTTTGTTGTTCCGAAAGTAAATCCTCTTACAATCGTTCCGCTTCTCTCAATATTTTTCCCGAATATAGATTCTTCAGTAATTGGAGTGGATTCTTTTACAACATAAATCATACTATCAGTTTTAGTTGGCTCTAGTTTGCGGACTAATGTTCTATTTTTATACACTCTATTTAAGGAAAGTTTATATGATTTATAATGAACAATTAAAGTATCAAAATTAGAATACTTCAAATTTTTAGATAAGCTGAAAGTTCCTTTTGAATATGAAAAGCTATATTCATTTTTAAGTAATAATTTATTATTTATATAGATTGATTCAGATGAAGGGATTATAGTAAGTGCAGATATATTATACGAATTTTCATAATTTATCAAAAGTGTATCAGTTACAGTTATATATCTGAAATTATCTTGTGCATAGTTATTTGATAGGGACAACAAGGAAAAGAAGTTGATAATTAGTAATCGTTTAAAGATTTTCAAAATAAGATAATTTCTTTGTTTTCTTTATAATAATATTTATTTCAATTAAATTTAATCTGCAATAAATAGTAATGTTAATCTTTTGGTCAACTATAAAAATAAATGAATGATATCAAATTAAAAATACAACAATCAGCTGAGAAAAATATATTTTATACAGTACATTCTGCATTTCAATGTATAGCTATTAATAGAATGATATCCCCAAAAGAAATCAGAAATGTATTGAGTAACTTTCAGATATTGGAAGACTACCCTTACGATAAAAGAGGACACACTTGCTTAATCGGTGGTAAAGGAAATAATAAGCGGATAATTCATTTGGTTTGTTTCCCAACTGACCAATTTCTACAGATAATAACTGCATACCTACCAGATGAAAAAAGATGGGATGAAAATTTAAAACAAAGAGATGATTTATGGAATGTTTGAAATGTTTTAATGATATGTTTATTGACTATGTTGAGTTTAATGTTCAAAGAGAAGATTATAATTTAGAATTAAAGAGAATCCCAGGATATGTATGCCTAGAATGTAAGGAGACTTACATTGAAGAAGATGAAATGACGAAAATTTTTGATACTGTAAATGAATTAGATAAGAATATTAATAATATAAAGCAGAAAAAATTATAAAATTAGTCCCCCCTAATAATAGAATCAATCAAGCATACAATACACTTGGAGCAAACTTACTTACATTTATTTTGTTCATTATTTCATTTGCCAGAGATAGATAAGCTTTTGCTCCGGAAGAATTAGCATTTATTAGTACACATGGTTTACCTAAAAATTCACTTTCGCAAAGGGTTGTATTCTTGGGTATTGTTGATTCAAATAATAAATCGCAATAAGATTCATTGATCTTTTCAAAAGTCATTTTCCAAGCAATGGTATTTGGTTCATACATAGTAAGAAGAATTCCCTCAATAAATAATTTGCTGTTATATCGTGATTTTATCCAATCCATATATTCAATCATCTTTGTAATTGATGATAAAGAAAATTTACCAGCCTTTACAGGTAATATTAAAGAATCAGAAGATATTAATGAAATTGTAGTTAAACCTTGTAAATAAGGTGGACAATCTATAATTATATAATCATAACTATTAAATTGTTCTTGATGTAATATATGACTGAATAGATGATGGTTGTTTGTAATTTTATGAAGTCTTTCTTCATCGGTTGGTAAAATTTTAGAAGGAATTAGGTTTAGGTTCGGTAACTCAGTTTTATAAATAACTTCATTTATTGATTTTTTAAAACTTAAGACATCAAAAATATTTCCTAAAATATTTTTTTCATCAAATCCCAGGCATATTGTACTTGAACCTGTTGTATCAAAATCTATAAGTAAAGTTTTTTTTTCAGCTACTGCAAAGCTTGCTGCTAAATTTACTGCAGTAGTTGATTTTCCCACACCCCCCTTTGGAACAGCTACAGATATAACTTTAGCCATAAGCAAATTCCTCGGGTTTAATATTTATATTTCAGAGTAAGGATTTTCAAGAACTTAACACCTACTTACTCAGTTTTGCCTTCATCTAATTTTGTAAGGGATAGGAATATAATTAATTGTTTCTAATAAGTAAAGGATTTTTTTTTGTTTTCACAAAAAAATATTAAAAAAACAAATATCTCACTCGTAACGGAGGGCTTCTATAGGATCTAGATTTGCTGCTTTATAAGCTGGGTAAGTCCCAAAGATAACCCCTACTAAAACGCATAAAGAAAGACCAATTGCTACCCAGTCATAAGGAATTGCAGCTTTAGCATTGATAAAACTTCCTGCAAGATTTCCTAACCCTACACCAAAGAAAATGCCAATAAATCCCCCAATTAGGCACAAAATTATAGCTTCAATTAAAAATTGAATTAAAATATTAGATCTTCTTGCTCCAACAGCTTTTCTAATACCTATTTCTTTAGTTCTTTCGGTCACAGAAACCAACATAATATTCATAATACCAACCCCGGCTGCCAATAGTGCAATTAGTGATATTGCCATAGCACCTATTCTCACACCCCCTGTAATATCAGCTATTTGTCCTATTAAAGACTCATTACTAAAAATTTCAAAATCATTTTCTTCACCGGGTTTTACTTTTCTCATTGTTCTTAAATGTCCTATAGTAGCTTGAATAGTAGCATCATATTCTTCTTCACTATTAGCCATCACAGTAATTTCAACACTTCCTCTTGTTTTTCCATAAAATGATTCATAAGAAGTTATTGGAATTACAATATAATTGTCCATACTTTGCCCAAAAAATTCAGGTTGTTTTTCAATTATTCCAATTACTTCTAAGTTATGGTTATCAACTTTAATTGATTGCCCAATGGGATCAATTCCTACAAATAGTTTATCAATTATATCTTGTCCTATAAGGCACACATCTTTCGAATATTTAATATCATTATTATTTAATGGTCTACCTATATCAACTATTATTGTAGATGTTATTAATACTCCATCAGTTATACCAACTATATACATATTAGGGTTTGTCTTTTGATTTTTAAATTGAATTATTCTTCCATCTCTGTTTTTTTGCGCACCCATATATTTAGCAGATGTTAACAAGTCTTGAAGTCTATAAAAATCATCTAAAGTTATATCCTCTCTGTTTCTATATTTCCTTCTTCCTTGATGACCACCGGTCATAATAGCTGGATATTTCTGAATTTGAAATGTGTTTTTACTTAGAAAGGACACACCACTTTGTATTGTACTTTGCATCATGGTAATTATTGTCATTATTACTATTATGGAGAATACACCTACAGAAATTCCAAATATGGTTAAAGAAGCTCTTAACTTATTTGTTTTGATTGAGTGAATAGAAACTGATAAGGATTCTGATAGTAACAATACAATTACCTATATTAATATTATTAACTAATTAATAATAAATAAAACAAAATAATAGTAAAAATGTAAGACTAATTAAATGCTAGACTATAAATTATTCATATCTAAGTGCTTCTATAGGGTCCAAATTGGAAGCCTTATATGCTGGGTAGGTTCCAAAAATAATTCCTACTAAAACACATAAAGATAAACCTATGGCGACCCAATCATAAGGAATTGCACTTTGTGCATTTAAAAAACTACCTGCCAAATTTCCAATTCCAACTCCGAGTAGAATACCTACAAATCCACCAATAAGACAAAGCACTATTGCTTCAATCAAAAATTGAGTTAATATATTTGATCTTTTTGCACCAACAGCTTTTCTAATACCAATTTCTTTTGTTCTTTCTGTAACAGATACTAACATTATATTCATAATGCCAACCCCTGCTGCAAGTAAAGCAATAATAGAAACTACTAGAGCTCCAATTTTAATTCCCCCTGTCATAACATTAATTTGCGAAATCATTGATTCATTACTGAAAATATCAAAATCATTTTCTTCGCCAGGTTTCACTTTTCTAATTGTTCTCATATGGCCTGTAGCTGATTCAATAACATCATCATAATTTTCTTTACTTTCAGACATTACCATGATATTTACGCTTCTGCTGCGTCTTCCATAAATATTTTGAAATGTAGAAATTGGTAAAACAACTCTGCTGTCTCTGCTACTTCCAAACATTTGAGCTTGTTGTTCTAATATGCCAATAACCATTAAAGGATAATTATCAACTTTAATTGTTTGCCCTATCGGATCAATACCGGGAAAAAGTTTTTCAATAACATCATTACCAATCAAACATACATTTGCAGAATACTGAACATCTTGCTCATTAATCGATCTTCCAAATTCAACATGCCAATCATTAGTTTGGATACCACCTGTTGTTTCACCTATAATTTGTATATTGGGATTAGTAGATAAATTTTTATACTTAATTACTTTACCAAACTGCCATTGTTCAGCTCCTATATATTTAACACCTTTCAGTGTTTCTTCTAATTTATAGAAATCTTCCATTGTTATATCTTTTCTGTTTCTGAATTTAGCTCTAGAACCCGGGCCCCCGCCCATCATTGCAGGAAATTTCTGAATTTGGAATGTATTTTTACTTAACTGTGATACACCATTTTCTATACTATTTTGAAGCATAGTTATGATAGTCATAATTACAATTATAGAAAATATACCAACAACAACACCTAAGATTGTTAAACTTGCTCTTAATTTATTATTATTTAGAGAGTTAAGCGATACTGAAAATATTTGTGAAAAATCCATTATTCATACCTCAAAGCTGTTACAGGGTCCATTTTAGCTGCAGTATATGCCGGAGCAAAGCCTGCTAAAACCCCTGTGATAAGAGAAATTAATATTGCAATTATAACTGCACTATACTGTACTGAAGTAGGCAAAAATTGATCAATTACCATACTTAACATTACTGCCAAGAGCAAACCAACTAACCCTCCAAATAAACATATTGCAGAAGATTCTAAAATAAATTGCCCAAGTATTGTTCTTCTTCTTGCACCAATAGCTTTCCTTAACCCAATTTCTTTTGTTCTTTCTTTTACAGATACAAACATGATATTCATAATTCCAATTGCACCAACAAATAATGCAAGACCTGTTATGAATAAACCAGCTATTTGAATAACGCCTACTACACTATTGTAATTGTTCATCAATCCTTCTTGTTGATTTATTGCAAAGTCATCTGTTGTATCATATTTTAGTCCTCTAATCTTACGCATAATACCTATTGCTTCCTCTTTTGTATCTAAAACCAAAGCAGGGCTTTGAGCTCTCACATTTATTGTTATTGAGCCTCTTGATCTATTCAAAAAGTATTTAAATATTGATCCAATTGGTAAGAAAACTTGATTATCCGGATTAAAACTTCCTAATATAAAACTACCTTGTTCATCTAACACACCAATTACTTTAAAGTTATGATTTCCAATTTTAATAGTTTTATCTAAAGCATCACCTCTTGGAAATAAATTTTTAGCTACCTCGCTTCCTAACACTACAACATCTCTTGCGGCTTGACCTTCAGTCCGGGTAAAAAATCTACCTAATTCAAAAGTGAAATTTGTAGTAGCTACAAAATCAGCAGTTGAACCTACAAGAATAACTCCTTCAACATTATTTTCACCATATTTTAATGTCTTTCTTGCTCTAAGAACCGGTGCTGAAGCTTTTGGTAATTTTGCTAATTCTTTAAATCTGGAATAGTCATCCATAATAAGATTTTTTCTGTTCCTCATTTCCCAAAAATCCACATTACCAAACCAAGCAAATTTATCTATATATAAAACATCTGAACCCAAAGCACTTATACCTTTTTGAAATGCCCCATCAATACCATTAATGGCGGTTGTCATTAATACAACTGATGTAATTCCAATCACAATACCAAGCATTGTAAGTATTGTGCGAATTTTATTTGCCCTAAGAGCACGAAGTGCTATAAATAACCCCTCTTTCATCTCAAACCAAAAATTCATAATACAATACCTATTTAGTTTTTAAAATTAATTTTTTGCAAGATTATTCTTTATAGGGATATATCTCTTTCTTACTACATCATCTGATTCTACTAATCCATCTCTCAACCTGATAATTCTAACAGCGTGTTCAGCTATATATTCTTCGTGTGTTACTAATATTATTGTATTCCCCTTTTCATGCAATTCATTAAATAAACCCATAATTTCTTCACCTGTTTTAGAATCAAGATTTCCTGTAGGTTCATCAGCTAAAATTATAGAAGGATTTGTAACCAAAGCTCTGGCAATAGCTACTCTTTGTCTTTGCCCACCTGAAAGTTCATTTGGTTTATGATGAATTCTATCTTCTAGGCCTACATCAGCTAAAGCCTTTTCAGCTCTTTCTTTTCTTTCCTGGGCAGAAATTCCTGCATAGATAAGAGGTAACTCCACATTGTGCAGTGCATTAGACCTTGCTAATAAATTAAAAGTCTGAAAAACAAAACCAATTTCTTGATTTCTAATTTTAGCTAAATCATTATCTGTCATTTCACTAACATTTTTTCCAGTAAATTCATAAATACCGGATGTTGGTGTATCCAAACAACCTAGCATATTCATTAATGTAGATTTACCAGAACCTGAAGGACCCATTATAGCTACATATTCATTCTTATCAAGCTTTAACGATACATCTGCTAAGGCTTTTACCTCTTGCGTGCCTAATTGATATATTTTAGCTATATGTTCAATTTTTATAATATTCATTTGATTTTCCGTTTTAATTATTATCTGGTTTTCTCATGTCCTTTTTTTTCTCAACCCTTACAGTTGATCCTTTTTTCAATTCACGAGAAATTGCACGATAACTTCCAGTAACTACTTCTTGATTCTCATCTAATCCAGAAATTATTCTTATATAATTATCATCGCTTATACCAGTTTTTACTTTCGCAATATCAGCCTTACCATTACTTATTGTAAAAACTATTTCCTGTAATTTTGGTTTTCCTTTAGTTTCATGTTTTACATTTAATGGTTTATCTTTTTCTTTTGGTTCATCTTTTCCATTCAGTAGTGCTGATTCATTTCTTGCAGTAACACTTTGTAAAGGTACACTTAAAACATTTTTAATAGTTTCTGTTTCAATTTTTGCTGTGCATGACATTCCAGGACGCAAATTTTTATCTATATCAATTAACTTAATTCTTACTTCAAAATTTACAACCTGATCCTGTGTACCTACCCCTGCAGTTTTTGCTGTGTTACCAATCTTAGTTACAATTCCTTTAAATACTTTGTTACCAAAAGCATCAATCTCTATTCTGGCAGTATCACCAGCTGAAATTAACACCACATCATTTTCATCAACTTCTACTGTAGCTTCCATATTATTAAGATCGGAAACAGTCATAATATTTGTTCCTTGACTAAATCCACTTCCTAAAACTCTTTCACCTTTTTCTATATTTAATTGACTGATTGTACCATCCATTGGAGAATAAATAGATGTTTTGGATAGTTTATCAATAGCTTCTTTTACAGATGCTTTACTTTGAAGGACAGAAGATTCTTGTGCTTCATATGAAGCTTTTGAAGATAGATAGTTACTTATTGATGTTTCAAGTTCAGCATTACTTGCTAAACCTTTAGCCTGTAATTCAATCACTCTATCATAAGCAGCTTTAACTTTATCTAATTCAGCTTTGCGTTGCGCAAGTGTTGCTTGTGAAGACATTAAAACTGCGTCAGCTCTTTCTTTTTGTGCTAAGTATGTTTCAGCTTGAATTTGAATTAAAAGAGCTCCTTTCTTAACCATTAAACCTTCTTCAACAGGAAGATTGATTATCTCACCGGTTACTTCAGGAGTAATAACAACTTTGAATTCAGAATTTATTGTTCCAGTAGCTGTTACAGTCTGAGTGATATCTCTTTTCATTACTTTTTCAATTTGAACTGCTATTATACTTTCTTTTGATCCGCCTAGTAATGCTATTAAGATTAAAGCTACTACAAGTATACCTATCCCACCAAATATAAATAACTTCTTCTTAGATTTTTTTTGTTTTCCGTTTGCCATTATACTAATCTCCTTAGATTATTCATTTTCATACTTTTTAAAATTTAGTACACCTAGATAATACTCTAATTGCTTGCTTAGTCTAATAAATTCAAACTGTGCAGTAATGAAATTAGACCTAGCATTTGTATAGTCTGAATTTGCTATTAAAACATTTAATAAAGTACCTGATCCAAGTGAATATCTTTCTTGTTCAATTTTTCTAGTTTCTTCAGCAGCAATAACATTTTTTGTGTTTACCTGTAAACTTTTATCAGCTGCTTGTAGATCTAAATAAGTTTTTTGGATTTGTAGTTTAATAGATCTTTCCAAATCGCTTAATTCTATAACTTTATTTTCTACATTTACTTCAGCAAACTGTACATTATTTGAAACTCTGAAGCCAGAGAAAAGGGGAATATTCAAGGAAAGACTAACAACATATGTTCTTGAATCAAAATATTTATCAATTATGTTAGCTCTTACATTATAAGAAATAGAATTTGTCAATGTAGGTAAATGCCCTGATCTTGCTATTGTAATACCATTATTGGCACTTTCTAATTTTATCTGTGCACTTTGAAAGTCTGTTCTTACAGTTAAAGCTTTATTTACTAACTCTGAAATATTTTTATAGTCAAGACCTAACTTTTCATTTAAAGTCTTTTTTTCTTCTGAAGTTAATTCGCCTTGGAATATATAATTTTCTAATACATCTAAAGCCAAATAATTTAACAAGTTACTTTTTGCAGTTTCATAATTATTGCTTGCTTGTATTAAAGCTAATTCAGAGTTACCTGTTTTTACTTGTTGTGCATAAACATCAGCAAGTGTTACGGCACCTAGCTTATTACTTTCTGTAACTGTTTCTAAATTTCTTTGATTCCATTTTAAATCATCTTCTCTAACACCTAATATTTGTTTAGCAATAATAACATTGTAGTAAAAAGTAATTGTTTGAAATACGATATCTTGTTTTAATCTTTGAAGGTCTAATCTTGCTGCTTCAACATTATTTTTACTTTGAGAAAGTGTTGCGAAATTAGAAAGTCCATCAAATAATGTTAATCTTGCGGTAACATTCCCATTATAATTTCTGGATTCCGTTGTGGATGGGGGTACAGGAATTACTGTTCCACCAATATTAATAGTTCCTCCAGCATCTTCTGAGCGGTTCCAATTCCAACCAGCTCCAGCTGATAATGTTGGCATAAAATTACCATATGCAGCTCTGATACTGGATTCAGTCACATCCAAATTGTTAACTGATTTTTGTAATAATGTATTTTTATGTAAAGCAATAGTTATTGCTTCATCTAAATTCAATGATTTCTGTGCCTGACTTGTAGTGACCAACATTAAAGCACAAATTATACTGAGAATAGTTCTCATTTTTTTTCTCCAATTAAATGGTGTTTAAATAATACTAATTAAATTACACATTAGACGAGATGTTATTCAATTTTGTTACACATCTCAAAGAATGCATTAAATATTTTATTTATAACCGAAACAAATTTATTACTTTTCACTTACTAAGACATATATTAAATTACAAACGGTTTAATTTGTATTTGTGTGGTAAAAATTCGCTTAAAAAATGAAATTATGATGGATAATTTTTTTTATGGTTTTGATTTATATATAATTTTCTATCCGATCTTTATTTTAAAAAATCATCTTTTATTTTTAAAAGATATTTTAGAGCTTCATCATAGTCGTTTGGAATTATCCCATCTAAAATTGCTTCTTCAATTGCTTTCTTAATATCACCAACTTTTTTAGAAGGGTTCAGCTTAAATATTTTCATAATTTCCTCCCCTTTTACGGGAGATTGAAATGCTCTTAATTTATCTTTTTCTTTAACATCTAAAACTTTCTTCATTACTCTTTCGTAATTATCCAAATATTTTGAAACTTTATTAGGATTTTTACTAGTGATATCTGCTCTGCAAAGTGTAATTAAATCATCCAGGTCCTCACCGGCATTAACTATAAATCTTCTAATTGCAGAATCAGTTACTTCTTCTTTAGCTAAAGCTATTGGCCTTAAGTGTAGTCTTATTAGGTTTTTTACATAATTTATTTTATACAAGGGTAATTTTAACTTTTTAAAGATTTTATCCATCATTCTTGCACCAAGTTCTTCGTGTCCATGAAAGGTCCAACCCGTTCCTTCCACAAATTTCTTAGTCTGTGGTTTTGCTATATCATGGACCAATGCAGCAAATCTCAACCACACATTTTCAGTGTGTACTGATATATTATCAACAACAATGCAGGTATGTAAAAATACTTCTTTGTGATGATGGTCTTTTCTTTGTTCTGTCCCTTCTAAATTTTTAATTTCAGGAAAAATAATTGACATCACATCCGATTTTTGAAGTAGTTTTAATCCAATAGATGGTTTTGGTGAAGATAGTATTTTTAGGAACTCATCTGTAATTCTTTCTTGAGAAACTATTTTTAATCTCTCTTTATTTGTCCTTGCTGCTTCAATAATTTTCTTATCAACTTCAAATCCTAGAGTTGATGCAAATCTAAAAGCTCGCATAATTCTTAATGGATCATCGTCAAAAGTTTCTTCAGGATTTAATGGAGTATTTAATAATTTATTCTTAATATCTTTTAAGCCATCGTATGTGTCTATCAACTCTCCATAATTTTTCAGGTTTAAAGAAATAGCTAAAGTATTAATTGTAAAATCTCTTCTGGCAATGTCATCAGCAAAAGTTCCGTTAGTTACTTTTGGGTTTCTGCTACCCTTTTTGTAGGATTCTTTTCTTGCATTTACAAATTCCAGTTTTAGATTTTTATATTGAAACTGAGCGGTTCCAAAGTTTTTATAAACACTTATGTTTTTTACTTTCAAGATATCAGCAAATTTTTTAATAAAGTTGTTTCCAATTCCTACTAGTAAAAAATCAATTTCATCTAATTCTCTTTTTAGAATAAGATCTCTTACAAAACCACCAACAATATATAACTCTACACCTTCTTTACCAGCAATTTGTGAAGCTGTTTCTAAAAAGCCATATTTTTTTATATTGGTTTTAAAATTCACAATTGTTTGGAGGATTTATTAAAAATATTGAGTTGATATAATTTTATTCTACAAATTTAAGCTAATTCAATAAAGAGAACAAACTGTGTGGTTATAAGCACAGAATTTTTAAAATGAATTAAAATGAACTCTCATCCATTCTATTTTTTCTAAATTGTAACTTAATAGAGCAGTATTATATTTATTCTTATTAAGAACAATGGCTTGGTCAATTATTTTTTTAGCATTAATAAAATCAAAATTATCGAGCATAAACATTGCTAAATAGTTAAGTAACATACTATTATTTATATTATCTGAAGGCAATGAACTATTTATTTTACTAAGGAAGAATCGATAATTACAATCTGTAATATTTGCCAACTTAATTAAGGATGGTAATAGTATCTCAATATTATTTTTATCAATAATTTTTAATAGTTGATTAAACTTTTCTTTAGGTTGATTTGCTAAATAATTATTTAAATAATTACTCTGATTTGAGAGATACAATCTTAGTTTTGATAAATACACTAACCAATTATTAGGATTCTCAAGGATTATTATATTGTAAAGAGAATCTGCCTTAATCTCATTATCTGATAAAGAATAAAGATCACCTAGCTCTAATTGAATGTTATAATAATATGAGGTATTCTCATAATCTTTTAGATTACTTTCTACTTTATTTAAAGCATTATAAATATTTTTTAATTCCAATGAAGTATTTGCATAACCCATTAATGCAAAATAATTATTTGTCTTCTGTAAAATATCAGAATATATTTTTAACGCTTGGACATAATTTTTACTATAAAATAAATTTGATGCTTCTTTTAAACTTGAAGAAATATACCTTGGACAAATTTTTGTAAATAGAGTTTGTTTTCCAAAATAATATTTAGCTTTTGAGCTATCAATTACAGTCTCATAAGAATCTAAATATTTAAAATATTTTTCTTCAATTTCATTAAAGTCAATATTATATATTTTTTTGAAATCAGAATTAGAATAGAATTTCTTAAATCTAGATATTCCATAATTTTTAACCAGGTATTTTATAAATGAACCGGAATAAATGTATGAGATTGAAGAATTTTGCGTGAAGAAGTTACCTGCAAAAAATAATTTATCCAATTTAATTTGATAACCATTTTTATAAGCTAAAGCAGCCATATAATCTATAGAGATATCATCGTAATGAGGTGATGCTGCGACAGCAATTCCTTCAATCATTGCTGGATTTATTCCATCTGCAACTTTAAAAATTGTAGTACCGAATGAAGCAGAGAAAATATGAGCAATCTCGTGTTCTAATGATGTGTTGTAACTTTCAATAGTAGTATAAATTTGATTAAGCCATGGTTTTGCTACATCTGCATTGGCAGAACCAAACAAACTCCCCTTCTCAATATTATTTTGAAATACAAATGAATCAATTTTATTATTTAATCTTAAACTAAAAAAATTTGTTAGTTTTGAATAATAATATTCATGGTAAAGTGATATTTTTTTTATGTCTTTATCATTTAAGTTAGATGGGAAGTGAATAATAAAATGATGAGTTTCAATTCTTTTATTTAAATGATTTAATAAGCCATTTTTTGTAGTTGAGAATCCAAATAAAGAAGAAAGAAATAGAAAGGATATGCTAACTATTAGTGTTATTAATAAAAATAATTTTGTTTTCTTACTTTGTTTAACTTTTGTGTTATTAAGAAAAATGAATACACTTAAAAAGAATATAATATTGAGCGATCTGTAAATTATCAGTTTTATGGAAATGCTTATTCCTTCGTCATAAATGGTACCTGGAAAGTATCCAAATATTGGATTGAAAAAATATATTTGAGGATTAAAATAAAATTCTATTATAGGAATAAATAAAATTAGAATATAAAGTATCAGAAATATCAAATAACTAATTTTTTTTGATATTGAAAATGATATCAATCCAATTGTAATTCCAATTATATATGATGGTAAAGTAATTACGATATAGAATAGAATACCATCAATCAACGAACAACAATACCCAAATAAAGAATTTGTTAATGTAATTATTAAAGGAATGATTAAGAACAAAATTCCGGAGTATAAGAAATAAAAATTATTTTTATTTATCTGTTTTTTAAAATATGAAATCGAATTAATTCCGGATAGAAAAGATATTAGAATAGCATTAACAAAAGCAAACTCAAATCCGAATACATTTGTAAGTGGAAAGAATAATAAGGCAATATTTAGTAATAGGATTAAAACAAGGCTTATTAGAGTTAAAAAGTTGTTGTAAAGTATTTCCTTCAACTTATTTATCATTAATATTCGTCACCTTTAACTCTTTTAATATTAGCACCCAAATTTTTAAGTTTTTCATCAATAAATTGATAACCCCTGTCTAAATGATAAACACGCAATACTTCTGTTGTTCCTTTTGCAACCAAACCGGCTAAAACCAAACTAGCACTAGCTCTCAAATCAGTAGACATTACTTTTGCACCTTTCAACTTTTTAACACCAGAAATACTAGCCGTATTTTTGTCCATTTTAATAGATGCTCCCAATCGTAATAATTCTGGAACATGATTAAATCTATCAATGTAAATATTATCAGTCACTTTTGAATTCCCTTTAGCAACAGACATTAAAGCAATCCACTGTGCCTGCATATCTGTTGGAAATCCAGGATATTCAGAAGTTGAAACATCTGATGCTATTATTTCGGAATCACTTGCATCTAAAGTAATTATATCGTTATTAACTAATATTTTACACCCACATTCTTCTAGCTTTTGTATGATAGATTTAATGTGCGTTGTGTTACACTCAGACAACTCAATCTTACCATTTGTTATTGCACCAGCAACTAATAAAGTGCCAGCTTCAATTCTATCTGAAATTGTATCAATTCTCGCAGGTTTAAGTTCATCTACACCTTCTATTACAAGTTGTTGAGTATTCTTTCCTGATATCTTTGCTCCCATTTTATTTAAGAATTGAACTAGATTAGTTATTTCAGGTTCCATAGCAGAATTATTTATAATTGTTGTTCCTCTTGCTAAAGTAGCAGCCATTAACAAATTACCGGTTGCACCCACAGATTTTTTTTCAAAGTTTATTTCTGTTCCTATTAATCTTTTAGATTTAGCAATTATATAACCTTCTTCTAAATCTATTTCAGCACCTAATTTTTTTAATCCTTCTAAATGTAAATTGATTGGTCTTGGACCCCAAGCGCAACCACCGGGCATTGATACTTTAGCTTTTCCATATTTTGCAAGTAAAGGTCCCAATACATATACTGAAGCTCGCATCTTTTTTACATATTCATAAGGAGCATCTTGGCTTTTAAGTTTTTCTATTTTAATTGTTAAAGTATGATCTGCAAAAGCTGTTTTTACACCTAGAGTTTCAAGCAAACCAATCATCGTAAAAACATCTTTTAATTTGGGAGTATTTTTAAGTACAGATGTTCCACAAGTAAGTAAAGTTGCAGGCATTAAAGCTAAAGAAGAATTCTTAGCTCCTTCAACTTTTACTTTGCCATTTAATTTAGCACCACCGTGAATAATGAATTTATCCAAATTAAACTCTTATATAAAGGAGAGTTAAGTAATTAAAAAAGTATACGATTAGTTGTAGAGAAAATTAAAGATTAAGGTAGGTAAAATCAATTTGATTTTAGTGTATTCTTAAGAATGATACCATTATTACCTGCTATAAAAATTGTGTCACCATTTTTTTCTACACTTTTTAATGTAGAAAAAATACCACTAGAACTTTCTATCCAATTTTCACCAGAATCGGATGTAGTTAAAATCTCACCTTTGTTTCCTAAAATAAAGCCATTCTTTTCATCAATAAATTTAACTTTAATCAGGCCAGAAATTGTATTTGATGGAATTTGTTTCCAGGAAGAACCACTATTAGTAGTTTTATAAATTTCTCCGCCACCACCGACAATAAAACCAATATCCTTGTTAACAAAATCTACTGAACGCAAATAATTAGTTGTAAATTTATCAACCTTATTCCAGGACCTACCTTTATCATTTGATTGAAGCACTTCCCCATCCCATCCAACTATATAACCATCATTATCGTTAACAAATTTGACGCTGTATAATAATTTATTTACCAATGATTGAACTCTGTTCCAGTTGTTACCTCCGTCTTCTGAGCGTAAAATTGTTCCATTAGCTCCGACAGCTACTACAATGCTAGTACCAGGTAGATATTGAAAATCAAATAAACTTGCTGAAGAGCCGGTTTTAATTTCTTGCCAGCTTTGTCCGCCATTATTTGTTATTAGTATTACACCTTTTTCACCAACAATTATTCCATTTAGATTATCATAAAAACTAATATTATACAAAATATTTTCATTGGATGAATCAGTTTGAACCCAAGTAGTACCGCCATCAGTTGATTTTAATATTACTCCATTCTTACCGCATGAAAAACCAACTAACGCTGAGACAAAAGTCATTGAATTAATATTTTCTTTAGTAGGAGTTTCAACTTTTGACCATTGTGATTTTAATATATAAGCAGGGTTAGAAATATATGTGTTTTTCCCTGTGTCCTGAACTTTAATTACTGAGCTATCAGGTTTCCAGAAATTTGACACAGTTGAATAAGCAAAGTAGAAAAGTGCTGCAAATAATAATATTGTTAAAGAAAACCATAAATAATATTTGGCTTTCTTTCCAACAGTTGTAACTCTTTTCTCTCCTGTTAAAAATTCTTTAGGTTTTGTTTTAACAATAGTCTTTGTTTTTTTCTGTTTTTCAGGTTTAGTACTATATAATTCTAAGGATAATTGATTTACATCATCTAAAAAATCTTCACAAGTAGCATATCTTTTTACTAATGATTTATTAACAGATTTTGCAAATACTGCATCAATTGAAGAAGGAACAGAAGGAATTAAAGATGAAATTTTAGGTGGATTTGTTTTGAGATGTGCTTCCATTATTTCGTAGTCAGTACCTGTTTCAAAAGGAACATGACCAACTACCATTTCAAAAAAAGTAATTCCTAAAGAGTAAATATCACTTTGATTGGAAGGCTCTTTTGCTTTTACTTGTTCGGGACTCATATAAAGTATTGTTCCAATTTTTGTACCGGTTTTAGTTAAATTTCTTCCTTCAGTTAATGATTTTGAAATTCCAAAATCCATTATTTTAACTACGCCATCATTATTCAAAATAATATTTGATGGTTTAATATCTCTATGTATAAATCCTTTTGAATGTGCATAACCTATTCCAGCTAATATCTGTTTTAAAATAGATAAAGCGTATTGTAATTCTAATCTTCCTAATCTATTTATTAAACTTTCAACAGTTTCACCGGAAACATATTCCATAATAATTCCCAAGATTCCATTTTCTTCAGTAAAACCATATACTGGAACTATATTTGGATGATTTAATTTTGCTTGATGTTTAGCTTCCCTTTTGAATCTTTCTAGGAAATGTGGGTTAGATAAGAAATCTGAGTTTAATATTTTGAGCGCAATAAATCTTTCAAGTTTTAGATCGAATGCTTTGTATACAACACCCATTCCCCCTTTACCGAGTACTTCAACAATTTTATAATGCTCTATATTTCTTCCGATCATTAATTAGCCTCTGCTAATAATACAAAAGAATAATTATCGGGTGCACCTCTTTCTTCAATCAACTGGCTCATTTTATCAGCAATATTACTAAGATTACTATTATTTATCAGTATTTCAATTTCATTATTAGTTAAAACCCCTGAGACACCATCTGTACAAACTAGAAATCTGTTATTTTCTTTTTTCTTTAATTTCATTTTACTTAGATCAACTTCTAAAACATTATTATCACCTAATGCTCTGGTAATAATATTTTTATTGGGATGATTTTCTGCTTCTTTTAAAGTTATGTAACCTTCATCAATCAACCTTTGAACTAAAGAATGATCTTTGGATAGCAATTGCAATTTTTCTTTTCTGGAAGAATATATTCTTGAATCACCAACATGCCCCCAATAAGCAAAATCTTTTTTTAAAAAAAGAACTTCAGCAGTAGTAGCCATTCCGTTGGAATTATCGTCTTCAGAACTTTCTTGAATAATAGTATCGTTTGCTTTTAAAATAGAGCGTTGTATTCTTTCAATTACCCCTAATTTGCTCATATTTTTAAATTCTTCATTAATTATATCAACTGCAAGTTTTGATGCAATTTCGCCACCCTGATTACCGCCCAAACCATCACACACTACTATTAAAAGTCCCCCATCAACTTCAAATACCCCAATGTGATCTTCATTATGCTCGCGTTTAAGTCCGGTTCTTGAGACAGTTATGTAGTTAAATATCATAAAGTAGAATTAAGCTAAAATAATATTATTGACAATATTTATTTTCAAATATATTATTTTTTTAGTGTTATTTGTATTTCTTAATTATTTGCTAAACAGATCACTTAGGTTTATATTTGTTCTTTGTTTTTTTTTGAAAAAAATAAAAACATTGGGTTATTATATACAAAATTTTAACTATAGACAACTAAATATAAGCTAAAAAATAGTAAAATTAAATTCTGCGAGAATGGCGAAATTTGGCAGACGCGCTAGACTTAGGATCTAGTACCGCAAGGTGTCGGGGTTCGAGTCCCCGTTCTCGCACAAATTATATAAATTAAATTTTTTGAGGAAATTTTGGACATTAAAATAAAAGATATTACCACTTCCGAACAAGAACTTGAAGCCACATATAAGTATGATGAGATTAAAGATCAGATTGAAAAAGAAGTATTAAAACAATCTAAAAAGATTCAAATACCTGGTTTTAGAAAAGGGAAAGTTCCTATAGCAATGATCAAAAAAATGTATGGAGATTCTCTGGACTTTGAGGCTTCAGAAAAAATAGCAAATAATAAATTTTGGGAAATTTCTAAAGATAAAGAGATCAATCCAATCGGCCAGCCTGTCCTTTCAGATATTAAATTCAAACCCGGTGAAGATTTATATTTTAAAGTAAAGTATGAAGTATATCCTAAAATTGAGTTGAAGAAATACAAAGGATTGGATATTGAGATTCCGGATTACAAAGTTAAGGATGAAGATATTGAAAAAGAGATTTTACACATAAAAAAATCTAACACAAAACAAGAAAGTGCAGAAAAAGTTGTAGGTAAAGAAAATGTGATTGATGTTGAAGTACTTAGAATTAATGACGATGGAACTGCATATAAAAATTCAAAAAGTGAAAAAATACAAATCGATTTATCCAATGAAAATGTTTCTATGGATATCGTAAAAAATTCTAAAGATAAAAAAGTTGGAGATAAGTTTAGATTTTCTTTTAATGATGAAAGAAAAATAAAAAATAGTAAAGGCGAAGAAGAAGCCATTACTGAAAATTTTATCTATGAAGCTATGATAAATGAAATTAAGAAAGCCGTTTTACCTGAACTGGATGATGAATTAGTTAAAAAGATAACAAAAGATAAAGTCTCTAATGAAAAAGAATTGAGAGATGAAATCAGAAAAGATATTTCTACTTATTTTGATCAACAAGAAAAAGAATTTTTTAATAATAAATTAATCTCCTTAATAGTTGAAGAAAACGAGTTTAATCCACCATCTACTATAGTAAATAACTATTTAGAAAATCTTGTAAAACATGAAGAAGAGCATGCAAAGAAAGATGGACATAAAAACTTTAACAAAGCTGAATCATCTAAGAGATTAAAAAAAACTGCTGAATTCCAGGTAAAATGGCATATACTTAAATCTGAAATAGAAAAAATTGAAAAGATAGAAGTTGTTGAAGAAGATTTGAAAATATTAGCTGAAAAAGATGCAGAAAAAACCGGTATTACTGTTGATAAATTGCTTAACTATTATAAATCTTCAAATTTTTCAGATAGGATAAAAGAAGAAAAACTTTTAGATTTTCTCAAAGAAAATAATAATATTAAAAAAGTAGATCCAAAAAAATTATTTAAAAATGATTCAAAGGAAACTAAATGAAAAAACAAGATGAAATTTACAATCAGTTAGTACCTTATGTTATTGAGCAGACTGGACGAGGTGAACGAGGAATGGATATATATTCCCGTCTTCTCCGTGAAAGAATAATATTTATTGGTTCTGCAATTGATGACCATATTGCAAGTTTAACTATTGCTCAGCTAATTTTTTTGGAGGCAGAAGACTCAGAAAAAGATATTAACTTATATGTAAATTCACCCGGAGGAAGTGTTACAGCAGGTTTAGCTATATACGATACAATGAAATATGTAAAACCTGATGTTGCAACAATCTGTGTTGGAATGGCGGCAAGTATGGGAGCTATTTTATTAGCAGGAGGTGCAGCAGGTAAAAGAACTTCTCTTCCTAATTCCAAAATTATGATACACCAACCTTGGATAGGAGGTTTACAAGGTCAAACGACAGATATTCAGATCCATGCTCAGGAAATGCTTAAAACAAGAGATACTTTATATAAAATATTATCAGATCATACTGGGAAAACTTTACAACAAATAGAAAAAGATTGTGACAGGGATCATTTTTTAAGTGCTGAAGAAGCTAAAGTATATAAAATAATTGATAATATTTTAGAAAAAAGAATTACCGGCAAAGAGAAAAAATAATATTTCCATCTTTTGTTTTGACATATCAAAAATATCATTATAATTATTCAGCATTATACACTAACATCCACTGAACACCATATTTATCTTTTAACATTCCAAAATTATCTTGTAAAGGAAAAAGTATTTTGCCTCCTTCGGACAAATTATTAACTGATGTTACGCAAAGCTGAAAGATGACATCTTTTTATTAACCCAGATTTTCCATTGGAAAATCTGCCCTTTGGGCCGACAATTTGTAAGTAAATAAAGATCATATACTTAGTTATATAAAAATCTCGGAATTCGTTATTTGAGTAATATGTTTTTCTTACAAATTGCCAGGGGTTAACCCCACTATATAAAATGTTTTATAAAAATATTTTATGAGCAGCCTTCGGAAAAAAAATTCATTTCCAATGAATTTTTTGGGTTAAGAAAATAAAGTCTCTATTTCGTTAAAGAGTTATAATTTGGATTTTGTATTTGAGCAGAAATTGATGTTACAAGAAAAATAAAAAAAGTTATTAGTAATTTCATATTAACCTCATATAATTTTTGATGTATAACGCCATTGCCGCTAACCCGCCGCCCAAAACAGCAATGACGAACTGAAAAGCTACTGCCAATAAATTTTAATAATTTTATTTATTAGAACAATGTTACAAGCTATGCTTACCTTTTTCACCAAACCCGAAAACTTGAACAATGCCACAATGAAAAAGCGGTCGGGTGGAAAAGCTGGTTAGGTGCAACTATAATTGAAGAGCCTTTAGTAACCCACGATGTACGACTAATTTTTCATTTTTATTAAGGTTCAGATTGTTGTGTGTATATCTAAAATAATTTTTATAATTCCTATTTCTTTCGATATTTCCTATAACACTGTATTTATATAATGTGGATAAAACAAAATCAATGTTTTCTTCTGTTATAGTATGTGTTCTTAGATATTTAAGATATTCTGTTTCAAATTCCTTAGCACTAAATGTTTGTTTTCTCATATTAGAAATAATTTGAAAAATTTCATGAATATCAGGTAAAAGTGGATAAATCTCATCGATGATTTCATCTCTCAAATAATTAGAGAAGACATAATCAACTTTTTTAATTGTGTCACCATATATTTTATCTCTTTTGAAGTTTTCAAAATTTATTGTTTCCTCAGCACATGCTCGAATATAGCGAATATAATCTCTCGGTCTTAGTTGTGTACTCCTAGTAATAAACTCAAAGGAATCAATTTTTATTTTTCTGCTACCGCCCTCTACTTTAGAGGCAAACAATAAGTACCATGCAGTTTTGAAATCCAATGTCTTATCACTTTGCGCATCTTTTGAGATCCGATATGCTAACAACTTTTGTATTTTTTCATTATTCCATTCGATTTCTATCTGGAAATCTCGCCATTTATTTTTGTCAGCATCCTTTATTAATGAATAAATATCATCTCTAAGAAAAATTATAGGACATATGTTTTGTTTAGAATTTCTAAAAATAGATTTAATATCTTGGACAGCTTTAAATAAACTTGTTAATAAATAATTATAGGAAATGTGGTCATCTGACTTAATAGGTCTATAATCTTCATCAAGTTCGTCAAATATTATGAAATATTTTGATTCATCGCAGTAATCCCTAATTATATCTTCTAATAGATTAACTCTATCAATCCAATTTGTATTTTGTTTTTCGAATTCTCGTGATGTCTTTATTGTACCACCAGTCCCAAGTACTTTAAATCCAAATTCAGCAGATGTCCAATGTGAAACGATGCGAGATAATGAATCAATTGGATCAAGCGTATATACTTCAGCTAATTTATTTCTTATTTCCAGACCAATTTTCTCATTTTTAATCATCAATTTTGCAACAGTAGAATAAATTAAATACTTCCATATTGTTATATATTGATTAGGAGGTGTGTACGTTTGATTATCTAGACTATAAAGTTCATTAAATGGAAAATTTTTAAAACTTAGTTTTTCGCTAAAAATATCATAATTATTTATGAGTCCTCTCTAAAAAGCCCACTTTTTAGTAAGAGAGCAATAATTGGTTGGTTTATGAGTTATTTTTTTTCCCATTACCGTCAACCAGGCAAAAAATAAAATTGATAGTAATTTTTCTGCATATATCAGTTGTTCTTTGACATTTTGCCCTTGAAGACAAGCAGATTGAGCAGTTCTACCATAATAGTCGCCGATGTAACGGAATATTCTGCCGAAGTTGATAGAGATAGCCATACTGAAAGCAAAAACCATAGTCTTAAAGTAACCTCTTATTTTCAGTTTTCCGTTG